>CDZV01030015.1_pt1 | contig 36372 bp, 30 predicted proteins | sample 554851 | NCBI WGS metagenome assembly CDZV01 (sample SAMEA3182090, study PRJEB8094) | gut metagenome | biome: human; feature: gut; material: Stool; isolation source: human stools | place: Canada | collected 2013-03-12
GGCGCGGCGTGCCTCGGCGTAACCGTCCAGGTGGATCTTGAACCAACTGTCTTCGAACGCGGCGTTATGCGCCATGTACGGGTACTTCTTCATAAGCTTGAGCAGCTGCTTCTGCAGTTCCTTGTTCTCGCGGAACGGCTTTTTGCCGTCGATGTCGTCCCAGGTGATGTGGTGGATATTCGACAACGGCACATCCTCGCCGCGGTAGATGTCGGGCAGGCCGCAGTAGTGCGCCTCGGCGTCATGCGGGACGGCGTCGCTGGTGAGATCCATGATCTCCCAGCCCACGTTGATGATGTAGCCGCGCTCGGGTGCACGGCCGGTGGTCTCGATGTCGATGCCGAGCACCGTGCCTTGGATGGGCTTGCGCGCGTAGGCGACGCCGAGCGCGTCGCGGTCGCCGCGGATCTCGCGCATGACGGACGCGGCGGTGCGCTTTTGCATCTTGCCGATGGCGGCGCAGGTGTCGGCGTCGGACAGACCGCGCGAAAGCGTCGCGGGCGTCACGTTGCGCAGGCGCGCCTCGCCAATCTGGTCGCACAGGTCGCGGTTGCGGTCGGCCAGGTCGCGCACGGTGGCAAAGTCGAAGCCGGGGTCATCCTCGGCGGTAAAGTACTCGGTCTCGAGCACCTTGAGGGCCTCCTCGCCCTTCTGGCGCTCGGACTCCATGGCGCTGTGGTCGCCGTAGATAAACATGGGGATAAACGGCTGGCGCTCGTATTCGAGTGCTTGCGATACGTTCATATGCTGCTCCTTGGACGGGCCGCGTCGTGCGGCTCAGGGTCATTAAGATGTGGCGAGATGATAGTTTACCATGGGCAACTATTGGCATCGCGCCTAGGACAACTACAATACCCTAGTTGACCGCTAGGACTTTTACAATGCTGCCGAAAGACACGAAAGGTTCCATCCGTCATGGATTTGCTGATTGATATTCTGCTCGACGCCGGCAAGGACACGCTCTCGCTGGTGCCGTTCTTGTTGGTGACATATCTGGTTCTCGAGACGCTCGAGCATGTGGCGGGCGATCGCGTTAACGGCGCCATCAAGCGCGCCGGCGCCGCTGGTCCCGTGGTTGGCTCGTTGCTGGGCATGGTGCCGCAGTGCGGCTTTTCGGCAATGGCAGCCACGCTGTACGCCGGTCGTGTCGTGACCTTGGGTACGTTGGTGGCGGTGTTCCTTTCGACCTCCGATGAGATGCTGCCGCTGTTGCTCGCCGAGCAAGTTCCCGTGCAGACCATGGCGATGCTGCTCGCCTCGAAGGCACTGATCGCTCTGGTCACGGGCTTTATCGTGGATGCGGGTATCCGCGGCCTTCGTCGTAATGCCCGCGCGCATACGGCGATTCGCCGTACCGTGCTGGGGACCGCTGCCAATCCGGCTCATGTGAACTGCGCGCACGACGACCATACCGGGGGCGACATCATTGACGAAGTGGCCGAGGCGGGCGTAACAGCTGACCACATCCATGAGCTGTGTGAGCGCGATCATTGCGGCTGTGACGAGGATGAGCACGGCCATGGGCACGGTCACGAACACGGCCATGAGCACGGCCACGAGGACGATCATGCTCACGAGCACGGCTGTGCTTGCGGCCACGGCCACAGCCACTCCCACGAGGGCACGCCCCTTCTGGCGATCATCCGCAGCGCCATCTCGCATACCGTGCAGGTATCGGTATTCATTTTCCTGGTGACGCTGATTCTGGTCGCCGTCCTCGAGACCTTTGGCGAGTCGGCAATCGAGCAGTTCCTGCGCGGCAACGAGACGCTTGCGGTCCTGGGTTCGGCACTCGTCGGTCTGATTCCCAACTGCTCGGCCAGCGTCGTTATTACGCAGCTGTACCTCGAAGGTGCGCTGCAGCTGGCGCCGATGCTCGCCGGCACGCTCATCTCTGCCGGCGTGGGCTATCTGGTCCTGTTCCGCACCAACCGCAGCGCTCGCGAAAACGCTGTGTTCCTGGTCATGATGTACGTCATCGGCGCCGGCTGGGGCCTCATCCTTTCCGCCTTCGGCCTCTAAGTAGGCCTAACAAAACGGGCTTCAAAATAGCCATGCTCGGCGCCTGCACAACGCGGCAAGGCATGGCATTTTGAAGCCCGTTTTTTTTGTTGAGCTATGGATTCTGAGCGCTCACACTGCCCAAAACAAAAAGGCAGATTTTCGAGCATATCCCAAAAATCTGCCTATGTTAGCGCAGCAGCTCGGTGAGGTTGCGCTTAAAGCGAGCGCGGTCTTCGCTGGTAAATGCCGCCGGTCCGCGAGTGCGTCCGCCGGCGCGGCGCACCTTCTTTTCCTCGTGGCGAATAAACAGCTGCATGTCGATGGTCGCTTTGTCGTAGACGCGCCCGCGCACACCGATGGCGGCGGCATCGCGCCCGAGCACCATGCTCGCCAGGCCAATGTCCTGCGTTACGACCACGTCGCCCGCCTGCAGACGCTCGACAATGGCAAAGTCGGCACTGTCGGCGCCCACACTCACGTCGAGCGTCGTGACCCAAAAGCCGCGTCGCGCGTGCTCGGCATCGCGCGGGTCGTTGCGGCGAATGTGCCGTTCCAGGTTTTGCGTGCTGTTACCGGCGATAACAACGGCGACGCCCGCCCGCCGCGCGCAGTCAATCGACTCGCGCGTGACCGGGCAGGCGTCGGCATCAATAAAGAGCGTTCGCGGCATCTAGTGCACCAGTTTGCCAAATTGAATAGCGCGAACAATCAGCGTTACGCCAAACACCAGCAGCGCGGCGCCGCTAAAGATGACGAGCATCTTGGCCGACCACAGCGGATAGATAAACACGAACATGCCGGCGATGATGGAGAGTGCGCCGCTCAGGATGGCGAGGGCGCGGTTGGACAAAAGCTCGGACTCCAGAATGGACATGACACCTTCGACAATCCAGCCAAAGCCAGCCACGACCACCACGAGCGTGGTGAGCGTCGCGGTCGAGAAGGCCTGATTGCGCAGGATTATGACGCCGCCCAGAATGATGAGCAGGTTGGAGATGATGCTTGTCACGCGCCAGCCGGCGGGCAGCAGCGGCTCAAAAATGGCGGTGAACAGCCTAATGGCTGCCGTGATAATAAAGTAGAAGCCCAAGACGGTCGTCAGGAAGACGAGGGACTTGGCGGGCGCAAACAGCAGTGCGATGCCGGCGATGAGCGCGATGACACCCGTGATGGCGTAGATCCAGCGCACGGATTTGATTGCCTTGCCTGCCATGCTTTTCTCGTCAAATCCAAACAGGTTCGACTGCTGGTCATCGTTCTTAAAGATGCCCATAATATCTCCTTTCCGTGCGACGTAAGCCGTGATCGTTATAACCAGTATCGCCCAAGGGTGCCGGCGCGTGGGGCGGGGAGGGCGAAACGTAACCCAAAGGTCCGATCTGTTTCCGTTGTTCCCCGCGTCGCGATTTTCTATTCAACAGGTGTAGAACATTGCAGCTCTGTTCGTTATTGCCTACGTTTTGGGTTAGATTCTCCTAAGAACAATTGCCTTTTATTGGGGGTCCCTATGAACGAAGCTGTTCCCGCGGCGCCGTCGAGCGCGGAGTCGATGGCAAAGCAGGGTTGCGAAAAGCTCGGCTTGGACGCGTTTGATGCGTTGGTTCGCCGTGCTCGTACGTGCCGCCGCTTTGACGAGTCCATGCGCGTGCCGCGCGAGTTTTTGCTCGAGCTGGCGGAACTGGCGCACCTGGCTCCGTGTGGTGCCAATGCTCAGCGCCTTCGTTTTCATGTGGTGAGCGGTGCCGAGGACTGCGCGCGCGTGTTTGACGAGCTTGCATGGGCCGGCGCGCTTAAGGACTGGCCGGGTCCTGCCGAGGGCGAGCGCCCGACCGGCTACATCGCGATTCTGGCCGAGCGCGCCGTTCCGGGCAAGCCCGCCGCTCCCATTACCGAGGTCGACACGGGCATTGCCGCGCAGACGATGATGCTCGCCGCCCGCAGTGCCACGCCCGAGGTGGCAGCCTGCATGTTCAAGGCCTTTACGCCCTGCGCGATCGACGCCATGGGGCTCGATAACGACAAATACGAGCTCAAGCTGATCATGGCTTTTGGCGTGCCAGCCGAGACGCAGATGATCGATGCGATCGATTCCAACCCCGACGGTTCGATTAATTACTGGCGTGACGATGCGCAGGTGCACCACGTACCCAAGCGCTCGCTTGCCGACGTACTGGTGTAGCTGAGCGTCACCGCGGCGTGATCAGACGGTAAACCACCGCAAAGGTGCCTGTCCCCTTTGTGGCGGTACGAGGGGAGGGCGTGTGGCAGATCTGTATTTGGTGCGTCATGGGCAGACTGAGCTCAATGTGCAGAACATTTTGCAGGGCTGGCACGATTCGCCGCTTACGGCGCGCGGGCGCGAGCAGGCGCTGGCGACGCGCGCGGCGTTTGAGGCGCGTGGCGTGACCTTTGACCATGTGTATTCCTCCCCGTTGGGTCGGGCGCGGCGTACGGCTGAGCTAATTGCTGGTGAGGACCGCTCGATAGAGCTGGTCGATGACCTGCGCGAGTGGCATTTGGGATCGTTGGAGGGCACATCAAACCGCGAGATGCCGCTGCAGCCCTGGGGCGATTATCCGGTCGCGTTTGGCGGCGAGTCGGAAGTGCAGCTCCAGTCGCGTATGGTCGCGGCACTGTCCCGCATCATGGCCCGGCCCCGGCACGACTGCGTGCTTGCCGTCTCCCACGGCTCAGCCTGCCAGGAGTTTCTTGAGTATGTGACTGGCGGGGGAGAGCTACCCGACAACGGTGCCGTGCTTCATTTTGGCTATTGCGACGGGGCGTTTTCGCTCCTTGATTGGTAACGAACGAAAGGACCCCCTATGAATAAAGGCCTGTATCTGGTTCGTCATGGACAGACGATATTTAACCTCAAGCGCATTATTCAGGGTTGGAGTGACTCGCCGCTTACGCAGCTGGGATGCGACCAGGCGGCGCGTGCCGGCATGTTTTTGCGTGCGCGCGGCATTGAGCCCGATCATGCCTACACCTCCACACTTCATCGCACCGAGCAGACTATTGCCAACTTGTGGCCGGGCTTTGCGTACGAGCGCCTGGACGGCCTGCGTGAGTGGTTCTTTGGCGATTTTGAAGCCGAGCGCGTGATGCTCATGCCCGAGCGCCCGTGGTGCGACTTCTATTGCCAGTTTGGCGGCGAGGGCCAGATGCAGGTGCGCGAGCGCATGGTAGCGACGTTGACCGAGCTCATGCAGTGTCCGGACCATATGTGCGTGCTCGCGGTGAGCCATGGATCGGCCATCAAGGAGTTCATGGACCACACCAAGGGCGCGGAGGCCGACGAGTGCGAGCGCGTGCCGGGCAATTGCTCGGTGCTGCACTTCGTGTTTGACGACGAATCCGACACGTTTGAGCTGGTCGAAGTCTTTACGCAGGAGGATTACGCGCGCGAGCTGGGGCTAGAGCCGCTCGTGGCGGCGGCGGGTCCGCAGCGCGGATAGCGCGGGCGTGGCGACGCGGATCGCCGACATAATTGTTTGATGCGAAAGGGGCGGAGATGTATGTATCTGCTGCATCTCCGCCCCCTGTTTGTTGAGCTGCCGATTTTTGTGCTGGACGGTCTGGTCTTGCTAGAACCGCGCGACCTGGTGCGTGAGCAGACCTGTCGGAACCTGCGGCGCGGCGCCGCTGACCTGCGCGGCGGGGAAGAGCACGGCAACGGTAAAGTTGAACGGCTCCTTGCCGGTGTACGTTCCGGCGGCACGGGCCTCATCGGCCAGCAGCTGCGACGCCCCGGTCAGAGCGGTGGCGTAGGTAGGGTCGTCGACCAGTGTCGGCTCCGGCGCCTGGTTGAGCATGGCGCGGATGGCCCCGACGGCGTCCTCGCGCTTGACCTCCCATACGCGGTGCGTAATACCGGCGGGGTCGGTGACGGCATAGAGTGAAGCGCCCTCTTTTGCGGCGCCCAGGATGATATCCATGACGGGCGAGGCCTCGTAGGCGAGCGACACGGGGCGCGGCTGCACCTTGAGCTCGGCGATCGCGCGCGCAGCAGCGGCCACGTCAGCGCTGGCATCGCCCTTGCCGCCCGCAAGTACACTCGTCGGGCAGATCGCCACGACACCTGTTACGCGCCCCGGCTCGCCCGAGCATTCGTACACGTAATACACCGCACCCGGGTCCTTGAGTATCAGACCATCGGCAATGGCTCCGCGCAGAGCATCGTTGCCGCTCAGGATGCTGCCCATTGCAGGCAGCGCCTCGAGCACGCGGTCCTGAGCCGGGCGGATGCAGGGAAACGGAAGTGCTTTCATGGGCGGTCCTAACGCGCGAGTCGGTTTGTTCGCGGCTTATTATGCCCCAACTTGGCTATCTGCGTCCCAGAGCGTGTTGTCGGCGAGCGCGATGAGCACGTTCTGACAACGAACGATATCGGCGTGGGGCACATATTCGTTGGGCTTGCGCGCGAGCGCGAGCGACCCGGGACCGTAGCTCATGCAATTGCGGTTACCTGTCTTGCCGGCAATGACGGCGGTGTCGGTGTAGCCGGTAAAGAAACCGACGGTCGTGTCTGCGTCCGTCACGTCATCGGCGGCACGCTTGAGAGCCCTTCATGTCGCAGGCGCCGCGGCCATAGAGCTTGTCGTCCCGCACGGTCGCCCCGAGCGGCGGTGTGTCCGCGTCCCAGCCATCGCCCAAGGTAACGGTATCCATGTGGCAGATATAGACCAGCCGCGGCTCGTCGCTCAGTCCCGGCACGGTGACCATAAGGTTGTGGCGCCCGGGGAGTACTTCGAACTCCTTAATCTGCACGGCATCGAGCGCAGGACTATCAAGCTGCGCCAGTTGCTTTTCAATGAGCCCCTTAATGAAGTGCTCGATCCCGCCCTCATATGCACCGGGGTCCGAGCTGTCAATCTTCACAAGGTCCTGCGCAAGCCGCCGGACAAAGTTCTCATCAACCATATGCAACCTCACATTCAGTTTGCTTTCCAAACCGATTGCAAGCCTCCTGACAGATCCGCGACGTGTACGTAGCGGTATTTACCGTTCGCAGGCCGAGCCAGCGCGTTTGCCGTCCGTGCGGGCTCACAAGCGACGTTGTGGGTACGTACTCTTCATGGACGACATGCTGTGCGACATATCTGCCTTTCGGTATCACCGGATACCTCCACAGGTTTTGGCAATAATGCCGGACCTGCCCGATTCTGTGGACGATCCGCGCAGGGAACGCCTTTGTGAGCATCCGCTCGTCAAGCATTTCCTGGGCACCCCGTTACACGTGTTGGCACAGGGCAGCTGCGGACGTAAGGGCGATCGCATTGTCAGACATGTTTGGAACGGGGAGAGGCCGTTTGATTCCACGTGGCAGACAGAGTTTGGCCTCGATGTCGCGTCCCCACTCTTTACCCTACTGACCCTGGCTTCCTCGGTTTCAAACGAGCGTCTGATCATGTGCATGTATGAGATGTGCGGCACCTTTGCCGTGTGCAAGATTGCGCCTCAGGTAAAGTCGGCACTTGAGCAGGCGTATGGGAGCCGGTGGGGTGACGCACGGTCGGGCTGGGAAAACGTAAAGGATACCTCGGGGAATCCAACAGACTTATGGAAACGACCTCCCTTGATTGAGCTCTCTGAACTTACGGAGTACGTCGATAAGATCCCGGGGCTCCGCGGCGCTAAATCGTTCACGCGTGCCGCGAAATGCATTACGGGGGTGGCGGCATCGCCGCTCGAGGTCCAGGCTTCGATGCTGTTTGGCCTTACGAGGTTGCGCGGAGGCGAAGGGCTGCGCCTTACCAATAACGTTGAGATTCGCATGACGCGCAGTGCCCGTCTGATTTCGGGGCTCGATAGGCGCTATGCCGATATCCTGCTGTCAAATAAGGACGGCAGCCGAGAGTGTCTGGTTGAATGCCAAGGTAAAGCCATTCACGGATCCATAGAATCCAAGATTTCGGACTCCGATCGAACGACGGCGCTGCAAGCGATGGGATACCCCGTCGTTCTGATGACCTATGGTCAGCTGGCCGACCCCGATGCCTTCCGTGTGGTGATGGAGCTCATCATGTCCTATCTAGATGTGCCGCTGAAAGACAAGACGCCGCGGCAGCAGGAGCTCGAACGGCGGCTTCGTGAGGAAATATTTATCGATTGGGCGGGAATATAGTCGCGCGGGTGGAAAACGGTCGCGCGAACTAGAGTTTTGGTCGCAAAAAGGCTTCAATTTCGCCTTTGGAGGGGCCTTAAAAATGCTATCTAGAATAAGTTGTTTTGGAAAATGGACAGTCAACTTTAATCTGGCATTTAGAGATCGATTTTTACCTACTAAAGTCCCTGATAAAGCTGTTTATCAAAGCGGGTGTGCTTAGCGACTGGAGCCTCACTATCGATTATCCGAAAAAACTTGTTCTGGATATCATTTTAAAGTCGTCCGGAGCAACGAAGCCCATTCGGCCCCCGTTTGATGAAAACGGGGGCCGAATGGGCTTCGTTGCTTGCCTGGCAGGCTTGGCGCCGGCGCTACTTGATCACGCGCACGCGATACATCGACGGAATCTGCTTAAGCGCCTCGATCGTGCTACTGTTCAGGTGCTCATCGGTGTCGAACATGGTGTAGGCGTTCTCGCCGGCGGACTCGTTGGTCATGCGCTGCACGTTGGCGTTGTCCTTGGCCAGGATGGCCGTGATCTGGCCGATCATGTTGGGCACGTTGGCGTGCAGGCAGGCGATGCGGCTTGCGGCGCGCGCCTTGCCCATGCTGCAAGCGGGGTAGTTGACGCTGTGTGCGATGTTGCCGTTTTCCAGGTAATCCTTGAGCTCGCTGATGGCCATGTCGGCGCAGTTGGCCTCGGCCTCGCCGGTGCCGGCGCCCGAATGCGTGGTGATAAACGTATTGGGCATCTTGACCGTCTTGGGCGTGGCAAAGTCGCAGCTAAACCAGCTGAGCTTGCCCTCGCGCAGGGCGGCGTCGACGGCGTCTTCGTCAATGATGGTCTCGCGCGCGTAGTTGATGAGCACGGCGCCCGGGGCCAGCAGGTCGATCTGCTCGGTGCTGATCATGCCGATGGTGTCGGCCTTGCTGGGCACGTGCACGGTGAGGTAGTCGCAACCGCGGCACAGGTCCTCGAGCGTGCCCACGCGCTGTACCTCGCGGCTCAGTACCCACGCGTGCTCAACGGAAATGAACGGATCGTAGCCGTAGACATCCATGCCCAGGTCGACGCAGGCGTTGGCGACCTTGGAGCCTACGTTGCCCAGGCCGATGACGCCGATGCGCTTGCCCTTGAGCTCGCGGCCCACAAAGGCCTTCTTGGCCTTCTCGGCGTCGACCTGAATCTCGGGATCGTCGGCGTTGTCGCGCACCCAGTTCATCGACTGCACTACGCCGCGGCTCGAAAGCACTAGCATGCCCAGGACGAGCTCCTTGACGGCGTTGCTGTTGGCGCCGGGGGAGTTAAAGACGACGACGCCCTTCTTGGCGTACTCCTCGACGGGGATGTTGTTGACGCCGGCGCCGCAGCGGGCGATGGCGCGGATGCCCTCGGGCAGCTCGTAGCCGTGCAGGTCGGTCGAGCGCATCAGGATGGCGTCGGCCTCTTCGGCGGTGCTCACAAATTCGTAGCCCTCGCCAAACTCGACTTTGCCGTCCTTGGTGATGTCGTCGATGGTCTTAATCTTACGCATGGAAAAACTCCTTAGCAGGTTTGGTTTAAACAGGTGGTTTGAAGTGGCTGGTCGGCCCGCGCGTTGCGGGCTAGTTAGATCGCGGACTCAAACTATGCTGCGCTTCGAAGTCCTTCATGTACGAGGCCAGTGCCTGCACATCTTCCATGGTTACGGCGTTGTAGACGCTGGCGCGCATGCCGCCCACCAGGCGATGGCCCTTGACGTTTTGAATCTGGTGCTTGGCCGCGCCTGCGACAAAGGCCGCGTCGAGCTCGGCGTCGCCGGTGCGGAAGGTGACGTTGGCGATGGAGCGGCTGTCGGCCTGCGTGGTGCCATGGAACAGCTCGCTGTGCTCGAGCAGGTCATAGAGCAGATTGGCCTTGGCCCAGTTTCGCTCGGCCATGGCTGCAAGTCCGCCGGTTTGCTCGACCCAGTGGAACACCTTGCCGCACACGTAGATGCCAAAGGTGTTGGGCGTGTTGAGCATGGAGCCCTTGGCGGCCTGGGCCTTAAGGTCCATGTACTGCGGCGTCTGCGCAAAGGCGGGGCCGTCGGCGATGAGGTCGTCGCGCACGATGACCACGGTCACGCCCGCGGCACCGGCGTTTTTCTGCGCGCCGGCGTAAATGAGCCCGTAGCGCTCAACGTCGAGCGCCTGCGACAGAAAGCAGCTCGAGACATCGGCGACCAGCGGCACGTCGCCGCAGTTGGGCAGCTCGTGGTACATGGTGCCAAAGATGGTGTTGTTCTGGCAGATGTAGACGTAGTCGAGCCCGTCGCCCGCGGCCTCGGCGGCAATGCGCGCGTTGATATCGGCCATGGTGGGAATGTGGTCGAAGTTGGTGTCCTCGGAGCTCGCGAGCAGCACGGTCTCGCCGTACTTGGCGGCCTCCTTGTACGCCTTGTTGGCGAAGTTGCCGGTCACGACGTAGCCGGCGCGGCCGCGGCGCATGAAGTTCATGGGGATGCCCGCAAACTGCAGCGTGGCGCCGCCCTGCAAAAACAGGACATGGTAGTTGTCGGGGATACTCAGCAGGCGGCGCAGGGTTGCTTCGGCGTCGTCGATGATCTGCTGGTACATGCTAGATCGATGGCTCATCTCGAGCACGGACATGCCGCAACCGCGGTAGTCCATCATCTCGTCGGCGATCTCGGCGAGCACGCTTGTGGGTAGTGCGGCCGGGCCAGCTGAGAAGTTGTGCACACGTGCCATCTTCTAGTTCCCCCTCGTAGTCGTTTGAACGTTCGGGATACTTTAGCACAGTGGAGCGCCAGACGCGACCGCATCACGTTAAAACTCGAGTGCGCCGCTATGATTTACAGGATGGTTACATGGGGGAGGGGTGCTTTACTCCTTAGGCAAATCCAAATCAGCGAGCGAAGGCATGAGGCTCTCTAGGCGCTTGATCTCTTCGTCGCAAATTAGCCACCTCCTGGTCACTACGATGCCAGCGTGGCAATGACGGCTTCGCCGTCGGCGTATATGAGGGTGTTTCCGTCGGGGATGATCGTTTGGCCGTCGCGTTTGAGCATCACCACAATAAACGGATGCTTGCCTTGCGGCACATCGCGCAGACGCTGGCCGGCCAGGCGACCGTGGGGGGGGGTCACGGTGACCTCGCGCAGCGTAACCTCGGCACGCTCTTCGAACGTTGGAGCGGCCATCACCAGCAGGTCACCTTCCTGGATCACGGTGTCGCCATTGGGCAGCACCGGGTGCGCACCGTCACGAAGCACCAGGGCCACGAGCATGTCCGTCGCGCTGCCAATGTCCGCGAGCGAGCGTCCGGCAAACGGATGTCCAGCGCCCACCTTGAGCTTTACAAACGACATGCCGTCTTCGTCGCGGTAGTCGTTAAAGGTGCAGCGCACGTCGCCGGTCGCATCGATCATATCGAGCTTCTTCGCCACCGCCGGCAGCAGCGAGCCCTGCACCACAATGCTCGACGCGGCAATCACAAAGACCAGGTCAAACAGGTCGTGACCGCCGGGAACACCGGCCACCACGGCAAAGAGACTAAAGACGACCGAAGCCGCGCCACGCAGGCCCGCCCAGCTTACGAGCGCCACCTGGCGAGGGTTCGTCTTAAACGGCGCCAACGGCAGGCCGACGGCGATGGGGCGGCTCACAAAGAGCATAAACGCCATGAGCGCCAGGCCCGGCAGCAGCATTTGCGGCAGGCGTGCTGGCGTCACGAGCAGGCCCAGCAAAAAGAAAATCGCCATCTCTGCCATCTCGGTGAGGGTGTCAAAGAAGTGCGTCATCTCGACTTTGCCGGTGATGTCACTGGCGCCCAGCACAATGCCGGCCAGGTATACAGCCAAAAAGCCATTACCGCCCAGATAGCTTGGTAGCGCGTATGCGACGATGGCCACGGCGAACAAAAAGATGGTCTGCGCGCCCTCGGCCGTTGCGTGCGCGCGTTCAATCAGGCGGCCCGCCGCCCAGCCGATGGCAAGGCCCAGGCCCGCGCCCAGGATAATCTGCTTAGCCAGCAGTGCGGGAATGTTGATGTCGCCGCCGGCCGCGAGTGTGGCGAGCATGGCGGTGAGCATGTAGGCGACGGGGTCGTTGGAGCCCGATTCGACCTCGAGCAGCGAGTCGGTGCCGCCCCCCCCAGCGACAGGCTGTGCTCGCGCAGAACGCTAAAGACGCTGGCCGCGTCGGTGGATGCCACGACTGATCCCAGCAGCAGGCCGCCGATCCAGTCGAAGCCTAGCACGAAGTGGGCGAACACGCCGGTGATGCCTGCGGTGATGACGACGCCGAGCGTGCTCAGCAGCACCGCCGGCGCAGCGACGGGCTTGGCGCGGTCGATATTGGTGTTAAAGCCGCCGTAGAACATGATGAACAGCAGCGCCGTGCTGCAGACGGTTTCGGTGAGCGCGTAGTCGCTAAAGTCGATATGCGCCGGGCCGTTGACGCCCAACAGCATGCCGAGTGCGATAAAGATGAGCAGGGTGGGGAAGGGGAGTTTTTTTGCCGATGGGTTCGATGGTCAGGCACAGAATAATAACGAGGCCGATAAAGAGAAGGATCTGGTTCATGGATGGTGTCCGCTCCTGGGTGGTTTGCGTGGCACGGTCAGTTGTCTGCGGTTATTTGTATCCAAAGATGGTGGGTTTATGGGGTTGGGTTGCGGGCATGCGCGATATCGTCATAGACGGCTGCCGTCTTTGCCTCTGCTCGGAAACCCTTTCCAGCTTTATTGCAACGGAGTACAATGGGTAACGTTTAAGTTCAACTTGAAGTTTTAGTTGCGGCGCCGGGCTTCGGCTGCAATGCAAGGAGAGGCGTACCATGGCGATCTATGTGACATCTGATGCTCACGGGCACGTTCGTGCGCTTGACGAGGCCCTGTCTAAGATCTCGTTGACTTCCGACGACACGCTGTACGTGCTGGGCGACATGATCGATCGCGGGCCCGATCCGGTCGGCGTTATTAAGCTCGTGCGCTCGCTGCCCAACGCCCACGTGCTCAAGGGTAATCACGAGCAGATCATGCTCGATGCCATCATTGGCCAGGATCCGCTCGATGCCGAGACCTGGGATATCAACGGTGGCTGGACGACGCGCGAGCAGCTCAACGACATGGAATTTGAGGCATACGAGGAGCTCGTGCGATGGATGGCCGCGCTGCCGCTCTACGCGGTGGTCGAGACTGCCGAGCGGCCGTACCTGCTGGTGCACGCCGGCATTCAGACCGAGGCGGCGCGTGCGTTTTTGCTTGAGCATGGTGTCGATTGCGGCGACGGCAGGGGAGCGGTCGATGCCGATCGCGAGCTGCTGCAGCAAATGCTCGCCGTACAGTTGTCCGATGACTTGCTCTGGATTCGCCATGGCTATTGGGATGCCCCGACGGGGCTGCTTTCTGCCGAGGGCAAGGGCCCGGTCGTGGTGAGCGGCCACACGCCCACGGTATCGCTTGGGCGCTATTGCGAGGTCGGTGGTCTGGCGGGGCTCGATGAGGAATCGGGACGCGGGCAGATCGTGCGCTTGGGCGGCGAGGACGCTGCCGGTGTGCCCGATCGCATCGACATCGACTGCGCCGCCGCCACCGGCTCCGAGTTCGGCCGCGTGGGCATCCTGCGCCTGGACGACGGGGCGGAGTTCTACGCGAACATCAACCCGGGCGAATAATCGGTGCAAGCGGTAGCTAATTTGGGACGGGGCTTTTTTGACTACTTTTGCCCTTCTGCTCGCTAATTGACTTCTCTCGGACGGGGATTAAATAATCATTTGGCTGCCCGCTGGCTAAGTGAGTAGACTTTTTTGGAAATGCCGAGCACCCAACATATTTGCCTCAATAAAACCGCAGGTCACGGACTTGTGCTTTGTCGGTGTGGTGCGGGATTCGGTAAAAGTCTACTCACTTAGTTTTGCGGGATGCATATTGTTCGCAACGAGACCCCAGCCGGGGCGATTCCATCGCAAATTCCGGTGACCGGGGGCAGCTAATTAGGCTCCGTATGGGTTGCGGTCGCGTTCGATGCGTTGGCGGATGTGGGCGTACTCGATAACCAACAGTACCAGCAGCAGGGCCATGATGGTTAGGTAGCTTACGACGGCGCCCATCAGGCCGAGCAGATTGATTAGAATCACCGGCAGTACCACGCTCGCGGCAAAACAAATCAGGTAGACCTTGGTGACGTCTCCAGCGTGGCGCAGCACCGTGATGATGGCGTAGATAAAGTCGATGGCCGCGGTGACGCCGCCGGCGACGACCATCAGCAGCGCCAGCGTGCGGTAGCGCTCAAAGCTGAGGCCGTACATAAAGCTCATGAGGGGAATACCGGGACCTGCCATAAATGCGGCGCACACGCCGGTGATGACCACGATCAGCGCCATAACGGCAACAATAATCAGGTCAAAGCGACGACGCTTGCGAGGATTAGCCCAAATGCTCGACAAGCGCAGGAGCTGCGGTTTATAGACAAATCCAATGCTCAACAGAATAGCCTGAGCTGGAAAAAACAGGGCATTAAAGTACAGCTGGTATTTGTAGGCTAGTGTTCCTTCCATCACAAACTTGGGCATGCTCTCGATAAGGTTGAACAGGAACAATGCACCAAAGAGCGGAGCGCACTGGATAAACAGGTGGCCGACCTCGCGCAGGCTCACCCGGCGCGATTTTTCGGTCTCGAGCAGGGCGAGCGGCGCGGTGACCAGCACGAGCGAGGCGATCGCGGCGATGCCCATAGCCATGGTCGCGATGGGCATGCTGCGCGTGAGGAACAGCGCCACGCTGAAGATCGCGATGACGCCGACGGAGCGTAGCGTTTGGCTCATGCCAGCCAAGTAGAGCTTGTCGGCCTGCTGCAGGCGGCCTTCGTACACGTCGGCGACGCCGTCGATCACCTTATACAGGTAGACGCCCAGGCCGATCGTGGCCATCTGCGCGTCATAGCCGCGGGCGCTGCCGTACATGAGGCCGCAGCCTAGGGCGAGCGCTCCGCAAAGCCAGCGGTTGAGCTGGTAGGAGGCAAAGGACGTCGTTTCGTCGATATCCGAGACCTGGAAATTGCGCACGCCGTAGTTGCACGCGATCATGATGAGCGTGCCGGTGACAAAGGCGATGGAGAACTTGCCGGCCTCCTCGGCACCCGCGAGCTGTGTGGACACGATGGTGAGCAGCGGAAACGCCAAGCCCCACACGGCGGTGCCGAGGGTGTTCCAAAGGTAATCGCGGCGGGTGGCGTGCTCCTCGTATTCCGCTTCCTGCATGGAGAAGCCGCCGCCGTAGACGGCGCCGAGCAGACGGTTCCACCAAGCGTTGACCATGCGACGGACGGGGCCGGGCTTGCGATCGCGTTCGCGCCGGCGACGTGTGGCTTGGCTGCTATTGGGGCCGCCGGCGTTGCGCTGACTTAGCTCTTGGATGCGTGCGAGTTCCTCGGCAGTGTGCGAGGCAGGGAAGAGGCCGTTCTCAATGCGGCCGCCTTGGGCCTTCGCGGCGCCGTCTCTCGATGCAGCGGGGTTGGAGATGCCGTTGCGGCGGGCGATGGCGCGGCGAATGCTATCGAGGGGCGTGATGCTCAAAGCGGAGTCCTTTCTATTGCTGCGCTTTAGTATAGACGCGGCGGTGTTCGCTCGTGTTTTTGAACGGATTGTTCAATATTTTCGGCAGGCGGCTGTAATTTGTCGGTAAACGTGCGGTATCCTGTTGAAGTTTTGTGACACCCCCGATGCCGCCCACGCGGCACCAAGGAGCTTCTACCTATGGACGTCGCCGCATTCTTACTGGCTCTTGTGCCGATTATTTGGCTGGTCGTGATGCTACTGTGCTTTAAATGGCCAGCTTGGAAGGCCGCTATCGGATCGTTTGTCCTTTCGTGCTTGCTTGCCTTCGCATGGTGGCACCTGCCGGCAGCGCAGATCGCGACCGCCTCGCTCGAAGGTTTTTTGATGGCTCTGTGGCCCATTGTCCTGGTGATCATCGCCGCGGTGTTCACGTATAACCTGTGCGTTCGTACGGGCGCCATGGACGTGATCGGCAGCATGATCACCTCCATCAGCAGCGACCGCCGCCTGCTGGCGCTGCTCGTGGCTTGGTGCTTCGGTGGCTTTATGGAGGGCATGGCCGGCTTCGGTACCGCTGTCGCCATTCCTGCCGGCATGCTCGCGGGCCTGGGTTTTGAGGCCGTGCCCGCCGTGCTCATCTGCCTGCTGGCAAACGGCGTGCCCACGCCCTACGGCTCCATCGGCATCCCCACGGTGTCCGTTGCCGACTTGGTGGGTCTGGATTCCCTGCACCTGGCGACCGTTCAGCTGGTGCAGTTGGCGCCTTTCTTTGTGATGATGCCGCTGTTTATCGTACTGGTTGCTGGTCGTGTTGCCGATGACCAGGGCAACGTTGCAGGCGTTGCCGAGCGCCTACGTGGCGTGGCGGGCATCGCCGTGCTCTCCGGCGTGTCCTTTGCCGGTGCGGCTCTGGTCGTTGCTAGGTTTGTGGGTCCCGAGCTTGCCGTCGTCGTCGGTTCTATCGTTTCGCTCGGGCTGACAGCTGCGCTTGCTATGCGTGTCGAGAAGTCGGGGCATCTGGACGCACGCTTTCACATGAATATCGAGGCGGGGGAGAAGCTCACCGTTAAGTCGGCGCTTTCGGCCTGGTCGTGCTTCATCCTGATCTTCGTGCTGCTGCTGGGCACGTCTAACCTGGTGCCCGCCGTGCATGCCGCGCTCGCGCCGTTTGCGAGCCAGGTGCAGGTGTATTGCGGCGAGAACCCCGGCACGCTCACGTTTTCGTGGATCAACACGCCGGGCATCTGGATTTTCCTGGCGGCGTTTGTCGGCGGCGCCATTCAGGGTGCTTCGCCGCGCATGATGGGCGAGGTGCTGGCCGCGACCGTCAAGCAGATGATGCCGACGGTTATCACCATGCTTTCGGTGCTGGGCTGCGCCAAGGTGATGGGCTATGCCGGCATGATTTCGTCGATCAGCGCGTTTTGCATTGCGGTCGCTGGCGGTCTGTACCCGATTCTGGCTCCGTGGATCGGTGCGGTCGGTGCGTTCGTGACCGGTTCGGGCACGTCTTCGGGCATGCTGTTTGGTCCCATTCAGAGCCAGGCTGCCACCGCGCTGGGTGTGAGCGACTACTGGATGGTCGCGTTGAACGCCTTGGGCGTCGCCGCCGGTAAGATGATCTCGCCGCAGACACTCGCCATTGGTCTTGCCGCCGTGCACGTGCGCGGTAAGGATGCCGAGCTCCTAGGCGCGGTGCTGCCCTACGCTGCCGGCATGCTGGTCCTGATGAGCGCCATAGCCATGCTCGGCCAAGGCTTGCCGCTGTAGTCGGCACTTAGGGACGTTCCTTATGTGCCGGCACTTTGGGAACGTCCCTAAGTGCCGGCATCCGGGGACACTCCTTGAATGTTGCCTGTTCAAGAACGTCTCCAACGACTAGTCGTTTAAAAACGTCCCCAATGACTAGGCCGCTTGCCTGCGATTTTTGACCGTTGGGCGGGCTTGCCGCCCTTGCCGCAAAAACGTTTTTGCATATCGGGTACAACGAGCTTTACGTGAGTAAAGTGCGCGCCGCGTCCACGTGTCGCGTTTTTAAAGGAGGCCCCCATGCCTGGTGTTACCCCTGCAGAAGTTTTGTCCAACTTTGGTCTTAAGCTGGTCGAAGATCCCGCCGAGAACCAGCCCCGCTTGCTGGTCGATCTGCCTGCCGCGGAGCTCGTCGAGCACGCCATCCGCCGTGAAGAAGGCCGCATGGCATCTAACGGCGCGCTAGTGATCGAGACGGGGGAGCGCACTGGTCGTTCCCCCAATGACCGCTTTATCGTTGACACCCCCGATGTTCACGACAAGATCGCCTGGGGCGCCGTCAACCGACCGCTTTCGATCGAGAGCTACGAGACCATCAAGGCCGGTATCGTCAACTACCTCAACGAGCGCGATGTGTTCGTCACCCGCGGCATGGCCGGCGCCGACCGCAATCACACGCGCCGACTGCTCGTCGCCTGCGAGCGTGCCAGCCAGGCACTCTTTATTAAGCAGATGCTCGCTCGCCCGCTCGCTCGCGAAATTGCGCGCACCGGTGAGCCGGACTTTTGCGTGCTCGCCGCTCCCGGCTACCAGTGCGATCCCGCCATTAAGGGCCTCAACTCCAGCGCCGCCGTGGTCATCAACTTCCAGGAGCGCGTGATTCTGGTTGCCGGCACCGGTTACTCCGGTGAGATCAAAAAGTCCATCTTCAGCGTTATGAACTACCTGCTGCCCGTCGAGGACGACGTGCTGCCCATGCACTGCTCGGCCAGCATGGATCCTGTCACGCACGAGACCGCCGTGTTCTTTGGTCTGTCCGGCACCGGCAAGACCACGCTTTCGGCCAACCCCACACGCCTACTGATCGGCGACGACGAGCACGGCTGGTCCGACATGGGCATCTTTAACATCGAGGGCGGCTGCTACGCCAAGTGCGAGGGCCTGGACGCCTTCCACGAGCCTGAAATCTTCAACGCTGTCCGCTTTGGCGCGATCTGCGAAAACGTGGTGCTCGACGAGAGCCGCAAGCCCAACTACGACGACGTCTCGATCACGCACAACACGCGCGTGGCATACCCTGTGGAGCACATTCCCAACGCGTGGACCAAGGGTATGGGCACCACTCCAAGCGTCGTGCTCTTCCTGACCTGCGACGCCTTTGGCGTGTTGCCGCCCATCTCACGCCTGACGGCCGATGCCGCCATGTACCACTTTGTGACGGGCTTTACGGCTAAGATTCCCGGCACCGAGGTCGGCGTCACCGAGCCCACGCCCACGTTCTCTTCGCTGTTTGGCGAGCCGTTTATGCCGCTCGACCCCATGGTCTACGCTAAGATGCTCGGCGAGCGCATCGCCGACGGTCACACCCGCGTCTATCTGGTCAACACCGGCTGGATCGGCGGCGGCTACGGCGTTGGCCATCGCATTGAGCTGGCCTACACGCGCGCCCTGGTCGCGCGCGCCCTCGGCGGCACCATCGAGGACAGCGAATTCGTCCACGACGATATCTTTAACGTCGACATTCCCACCACGTGCCACGGCGTACCCGACGGCATCCTGGTGCCGCGCCAGTACTGGCAGAGCACCGCGCGCTACGACGAGGCGGCGCACAACTTGGCCGTGATGTTCGAGGAGAACTTCGAGAAGAAGTACTCGCACCTGCCCGAGTCCGTGAAGGCCGCCGGTCCGCACGCTCAGGTGCACGCCGGCGCCCGTCATCGCGGCCGCGGCTTGTTGGGACTCCGACACTAGCGTTGTTTCCGACCCAAAACCACCATAAAGGGGGCAGGCGCCTTTGTGGTGGTTTTACTCGCACGGATGACTCGGGTTACAATACGCCTGACATATCGCTCCTTTCTCCGGATAGGGGCAGCGTAAGCGCTCTTGTGGCGGCACCGTAGGACTTTGAAGGTGGCCGTCGTAAGGGCGCTTTTTGTTTAGGCACCCGGGCTCGGGCGCATGCTATGAAGGGAGAGCACATGAAGAGCTTCGTTGCCGAGGATTCGTTTTGGGAACTATTTCCGCAGGCGGCTGTCGGTGTTGTGGTCGTAAAGGGCATGAAGCCCGCGGCTCAGATTCCTCAAGAGGACGTGGATGCGATCGCGGCGTTGCTCGACCGCGCCAATATCGACGCGGAGCGTCATCTGACCAGCGATACTATCAGCGAGAACGCACCGGTCAAGGCATGGCGCGAGGCTTATCGGCTGTTCAAGACCAAAAAGGGCGCCCGCTGTTCGATCGAGAACTTGCTCAAGCGCGTGCTCAAGGGCAAACCGGTGGGCCACATTACGCCCGCGGTGGACATCTACAACACGGTGTCGCTGACCTACGCGCTGCCCGTTGGCGGCGAGGACCTACATGCTATCGAGGGCGATCTGCGGTTGGCGGTGACCGACGGTGGCGATGCGTTTCTGCCGCTTGGCGAGGAGACAGATGACCCGACGCTTCCCGGCGAGCTCGCCTACATTGATGACGCGGGCGCCGTGTGCCGCTGCTGGAACTGGCGCGACGGCGTTCGCACGGCGCTGTCCGACGATTCGGCCGATGCGTTCCTGGCGATTGAGTGCGTGGAGTCCGAGCGGATGGGGGATTGCCAGGCCGCGATCGATCGCTTAGCCGAGCTGCTCGAGTGCTATCTGGGAGCGACGGTTGTCGTTAAGACGCTTGTGACCCGCGACAATCCTTGCGTGGAGCTGTAGCGACGCCTAGAACCTATTGATGCCCCAAACCACCACAAAGGTGCCTGTCCCCTTTGTGGTGGTTTTTATGTTGATGTGTTAACAAATGGGATATTTGGGTACGAGTGTCGGCTTATGCGACTAAGATGTTTACCCGTAAGCATTATGCAAGCGAAAGGCGGTCGTCTCCCATGCAGCAGAACGACGAGACACGTTTTGAGGACTTTGTCGGACTGATCAGCGGGCTCTACAAGGAGATCCAGCGCATTAAGACATCCGAGGGCGCAAGGCTGGGCCTCAAGGGCTCCGACGTTATGTGCCTGTACTATCTTGAGCGCAGCAAGGACGGCCTGACTGGTGCTGACCTGGCTCGCATGGCAGGCGTGACCCGTGCCGCCGTCTCGCGCACGCTCGCGCATCTGGAGGAGGGCGGTTACGTCGAGGTCGATGATTCGGGCGATGCCGCCGTTAAGTATCGTGCTCCGGTGCGCCTGACCGCTCTAGGCGGCGAGAGCATGAGCGAGGCGGACCGCATCATTCGCGAGGTGCTCGATACCACCGGTAAGGCTATGGGTGTGGAGCAGCGCGAGCAGATGTATGCGTCGCTGCGCACGATTCTCAACACCCTGCGCGAGATCTAGAGCCGCGCTGGCGCTAGCTTTCAGCCAAGAACTGCATCGTCCCGTTTGAGCGCGTACGCCGTGCCGGGACATTGCTGTCAAAATTCCCTGCGCGAGACTTGCGCAAGAAAGGATTCGCTATGTCCGTCCGCATTATTACCGATTCCGCCAGCGATATGTCGCCGGCGGAGCACCCGGCGCTGTCCGTCTTGCCGCTGTCCGTTACCTTTGGCACCGATGTGTATATGGATGGCGTCGACATCGATCACCAGCGCTTTTACGAGATGCTCGTGGAGCGCGACGAGCTGCCCAAGACCGGTCAGGTCAACCCGTACGCCTTTTCGCAGGCGATTGCCGAAGCACGTGAGGCCGGTGACGAGGCGGTGATTATTACCGTGGGTGCCAAACTTTCGGGGACCAATCAGAGCGCCCGTACCGCACTTGCCGAGGCGCCGGGCGGCGACGTGTATGTGGTTGATAGCAATAACGTTACCCTGGGTGAGCGCGTGCTGGTCGAGCATGCCCTGCGCCTAGTGGACGAGGGCCAGGGCGCGGCCCAGATCGCGGCGGCTGTCGAGGCCGTGCGCGACCGTGTGGTGGTTATCGGCCTGCTCGAGACGCTGGAGTACCTGGTGCGCGGCGGTCGTCTGTCTGCTGCGGCCGGCGCCGTGGGCACGCTGCTCAACGTAAAGCCTGTGGTGGCTGTCGAGGACGGTCTGATCGTGCAGCTGGGCAAGGCGCGCGGTTCCAAGAACGGCCGCAACCTGCTGAACCAAAAGGTCGAAAAGGCGGGCGGCATCGACTTTTCCATGCCGCTGGCGCTCGGCTATACGGGTCTTTCGGATGCGGTGCTCAAGAAGTATATCGAGGACAGCGCGGCACTTTGGGCTGGCCACACCGAGGGCGAGTTGCCCGTTCACACCATCGGCGCCACCATCGGCACCCACGTTGGCCCCGGCGCCGTAGCAGTAGCCTTCTTCCAGCCCGCCAACTAACCGACCTGCCATAAACCACCACAAAGGGGACAGGCCCTTTGTGGTGGTTTATGCTTTTCCGGGTGGAAGGGAGCGAGCAATGGCGTCTGAGGGCTTTTTTGAACGGGTGTACGAGGTGGTCGAGCAAATCCCCGAGGGGATGGTCGCCACGTATGGTCAGGTGGCTCTGCTTGCCGGTCGTCCACGAAGTGCGCGGTACGTGGGGTATGCCCTGCATAGTAATCCGCGCCCCGGCGAGATTCCCTGTCACCGCGTGGTGTTTGCCGACGGGCACATATGCGAGGGTTTTGCTTTTGGCGGTCCCGATGCTCAACGTGAGCTTTTGTTAGGGGAGGGTGTGGCGTTTAAGGATGACATGCACGTCGACTTGGCCGCTTGTCGCTGGCCTGCCGGACTCTAGCGGCTCCGCCGTGGTCAAAACCACCACAAAGGTGCCTGTCCCCTTTGTGGTGGTTTTCCGTTGCAGGTTTACCGGAGCTAACTTATGGAGAAGGTATGGCGGCGCACATTGACACTAGAAAGTAAACCACGGTGAACTATATTGGTTTCAGCAACGGAGCAGGCAATAGGCGATGAAAAAGCCTGCCCTGTTGAGTTTGATTCGCATTCCTCCCCTCTGTGCGATTCAACGGTGTACTTCGGGAACAGGCCCGCTGGCAACTAACTGCCGGCGGGCCTGTTCCTGTTTGTCGGGGGAGTGCGATGGACGGAGCCGAAGCGGTCCGGCTCCAAAAAAGCGGACGCCGTAACGCCCGCCCTAAAGCAATCGAAAGCTCAAGCCAGCAGATCGGTCTAGTACACCATGCCCATGGCGTCCTGAACCTCTGCCAGGGTCTGCTCGGCAATCTCGTTGGCGCGACGGTTGCCCTCGTGCAGGACGTCCTTCACATAGTCCAGATCGTTCTCGTAGCGCTGGCGACGCTCGCGGATAGGTGCGAAGTACTCGTTGACGGCCTCGGTCACGTACTTCTTGAGCTGGCCGGAGCCGCCCATGCCAATCTCCTCGGCAATTTCGACCTCGGAGCGACCGGTGCAGATGGCAGCCGTCGAAAGCAAACCGGACACGCCGGGGCGGTTCTCGGGATCGAACGTGATCATGCGCTCGGAGTCGGTTTGGCTCTTCTTGATGCGCTTGGCCGTCTCCTCGGCGGTCATCGAAATATTGATGGCGTTGCCGTAGCTCTTGCTCATCTTGCGACCGTCAAGGCCGGGAAGCAGCGGGGTCTCGGACAGCAGTGCTTCGACCTCAGGAAATACCTTGCCGTAGCGGTTGTTAAAGCGGCGTGCGATGGTGCGGGTGAGCTCGATGTGCGGCAGCTGGTCGCGACCGACGGGCACGACGTTGCCCTTGCAGAACAGAATGTCGCAGGCCTGGTGCACCGGGTAGGTGAGCAGAAGGCCGGTGAGCTCGTGGCCCGAGGCCTCCATCTCGGCCTTGACCGTGGGGTTGCGCGCCAGCTCGGCCTCGGACACCAGCGACAGGAACGGCAGCATGAGCTGGTTTGCGGCGGGCACGGCGGAGTGCGCGTAGATCATAGTCTTGTCGGGGTCGATACCGCAGGCAAGGTAGTCCATGACCATGTTGTACACGTTGTCCTGGATGTGCTCAGTCGTGTCGCGGTCGGTGATGACCTGGTAGTCGGCGATGAGCACGTTGGTCTTGGCGCCCATGTTCTGCAGCTCAACGCGGCCCTTGAGGGTACCGAAGTAGTGGCCCAGGTGCAGACGGCCGGTGGGGCGGTCGCCGGTGAGCATGGTGAACTTCTCGGGCGTTTTGGTCAGGCCCTCGCGAATGGCGTTGCTCTTTTGCAGCGCGACTTCGTAGCTGTTCTCGTTTGGCATGATTGCTCCTAACGTTCGTTCGCAGGTCTTGATGATAGCGTGTTTATTGAGAGGGGTGGGCGTGAGTGGGTGAGGGGCAGGAGAGGGGCGGCTTGTGCGACGGGTGCGGCGCGGCCGCGCTTGACCAACGGTGCCTTGGCACATCCTCGGCAGCTTGCCCTAGAGCTTGTGGTGGCGCTCTTCTTTGCGCTCCTCGGCTGCCTGCTCCTCCTGCTTAAAAACGGGGTCGTCGGGGGTGACCAGCTCGTCCTCGTGCGTGCGCTTGTTGTAATGGTGGCGCAGCACGGGCTCAAACAGATGTAGATGCTTGGCAAAGGCCGCCGAGCCAATGGTGAGCACGGTAAAGATGAGCACGCGCATGGGCACCTCGACCTGATTGATGGCGGCGGCGCCGGCCGAAAGCATAATGCACCAGGCATAGATGAGCAGCACAGCCTGTTTTTGGTTGTAGCCTTCTTGGATCAGGCGGTGGTGGATGTGGCCCTTGTCGGCCTGCCCAATGCTAATGTGGGCGCGCTTGCGGCGCACGATGGCGCTAAACGTGTCGATGATAGGCACGCCGGCAACGATGAGCGGGATGATAAGCGAGGTGAGTGCGGCGGTGCGGCTCACGTTGAGCAGCGAGATGGAGCCCAGTGCAAAGCCCAGAAGCAACGACCCCGAGTCGCCCAAGAAGATGCTTGCGGGGTTGAAGTTGTAGCGCAAAAAGGCCAGACAGGCGCCAAAGAGCGCAATGGAGAGCGCAGCGGCGTCGATACGGCCCGAGAGAACGGCCATCGAAAACATGGTGAACGAGGCGATGCCGCAGATGCCCGTGGCCAAGCCGTCGAGGCCGTCGATGAGGTTAATGATGTTGGTGAATGCCACCAGATAGATCACGGTGATGGGGTAGGCGAGCCATCCGAGCATGATCTCGCCGGGGGCAAACGGGTTGACGATGACGCCGATTTTTAGGCCGCCCATGCAGGCGATAAGCGCGGCGAGGATCTGTCCGACCAGCTTTTGCTTGGGCTTGAGCTGGAAGACGTCGTCGATAGCGCCGGTCGCAAAGATGACGGTAAAGGAGAGCGCCAGCATGGGATAGCTAATGTGAAGGCGCGGGTGCGGCACCAGGACGGGTGGCCAGCCTAGGTGCCAGGTGCCTAGGATTTGCACAATGCAGGCAACGACCAGGCCCAAAAATACCGCCGTTCCGCCCAAACGCGGGATGGGCTTGGTGTTGATGCGGCGCTTAGAAGGATAGTCGACGGCATCGAGCTTAATTGCCAAGCGCTTGACCAGGGGCACCGCGAGGAAGGTCGTGATAAAAGCCGCCGCTGCCACGCATAGGTACGGTATGTAGCTCGGGGATGAAGCCATGAATCTAAAAACCGCCAAGCGTCGAAGGAAAAGGTCAGAAGAACGCCATGCGCAAAGGGCATAGCCGAACCATAATACTCGACCAAGGGGGGTGCATGTAATTGCACGCAGCGATAATCACGCGCTTACCAGATATTGGGATGTTGTCGATGGCTTGTCGGGATGCCGGCGGGGATCCATATGGACTGTAATGGCGATTTTCGACAAAAGAAAACCACCCCCCACGTTACGAAAATGAACCCACCTAAAACAGGTGGGTGCCCTCATCGACTGTTCCAGCGTCCTTAACAACGAAGGATACCTGTACTAGGTACGACTGTGTGGGCTCCCTAAATAAACGCGACGGTTCACCCAGTTGCTTCGCGGGGGGCGGAATACCTACATCATAAAGCGGCACTTTATCGATTCCAGTCTTGACATTACAAAAATCGTGTCGGACGATTACGGCGCCTTGGGCTCGAGCCGTCTGTGCGGTTGGTCCCTTTACGTTTGAGCTGCTGAATCGTTGTTTTGGAGCATGTTTTTATGCCGACGTCGATGACCGAACTTTTTTCGCCCGCCTGCCATTTGTGTCCGCGCCGTTGCGGTGCGGCGCGCAGCGAGGGCGCGCGTGGCGTGTGCGGCGCCGACGACACGCTTAAGGTCGCCCGCGCGGCGCTCCATATGTGGGAGGAGCCGCCCATTTCGGGCGAGGCCGGCTCGGGTACGATTTTCTTTAGCGGCTGTTCGCTCAAATGCGCCTATTGCCAGAACCAAGAGATCTCGACAGGCAATTTTGGGCTTGAGATTTCGCCCGAGCGTCTGGTCGAGATTATGTTGGAGCTGCAGGACCAGGGCGCCAACAACATCAACCTGGTGACGGCGACGCACTACGCGCATCTGCTGCCGGCTGCGATTGCCGCGGCACGGGCACGCGGGCTGGTCATCCCAATCGTCTATAACACGAGCGGTTATGAGCGCGCGAGTGCCGTGGCGGCGCTGGGTGACCTGGTCGATGTGTGGCTCACCGACTTTAAATATGCCGATGCCGGGCTTGCGCAGTCGCTTTCTCATATTAAGGATTACCCGCGTGTGGCCGTGTCGGGCCTGGCTCAGATGGCGCGCGAGATCGAGCGCCGCGGGGGAGAGCTGGTGGACGAGGACGGGCTCATGAAGCGCGGCATGATTGTGCGCCATCTGGTGCTGCCGGGACATGCAGACGATTCATGCCGCGTGCTGGACCTGGTGTGGCAGACGGTGGGCGATGTGCCGATCTCGGTCATGAACCAGTACACGCCCAACGCGCTCATGCGCGAGCAGGGCGGTGGCCTGGCACGCGCCGTGACGCGCGAGGAGTACGAGCAGGTGCTCGACCATGCCGATGACCTGGGATTTACGACGATGTTCTGGCAAGAGGGCGGCGCGGTAGACGAGAGCTTTACCCCGGCCTTCGACACCACCGGCGTCCTCACCAGCGCAAAGTAGCGCGTTCGTCGATGATTTTTCTGGGATGGGGATTAAAAAATCATTGAGAGGATCGCTTGCTCGAAAGGTAGTCAAAATAGACCCGTCCCAAAAAGACTGGTTATTGGGCGTTGACAGTTGGCGAGCCGTAGGTAAAATATCAACTTGTCTTGGGGACGTAGCTCAGTTGGGAGAGCGCTGCCGTCGCATGGCAGAGGCCGAGGGTTCGACTCCCTTCGTCTCCACCCTTGGATTTGATAAGCCGTCGACATTGTGTCGGCGGCTTTTTTTAAAAAGAAAGGGCTGAACTATGGCCGAGCTTGAGTCCCAACCACTGTCTGACGAGGAGCGCGCCGAGTTGGAAGAGCTCCGCGCCGAGAAGGCCCGCCGCGAGGAGCAGGAAAAGGCCCGTCGCGAGCGTGAGGAGCTGGCTGCCCTGCGTGCCGAGCGCGCGAAGGCCGAGGAGGCCGCCGCGAACGCCGCCCCCGCGCCCAAGCCCGCCGCCGCGAAGCCTGCGCCTGCCGCGCCCAAGCCTCAGCCTAAGAAAGCCGCCCGCCCCAAGCCCGTCGAGCCCAAACCGAGCCGTGACGAGATGACCTTTGCCCAGCGCATGGTCACTTCCAAGGAGCCTACGGGCGAGAATGAGATCCCCGGCATGGCTCCGGCTCAAAAAATCATCATCGTGCTCGCCCTCATCGCGTTTATCGTTTTTATGGTCTACACGATCACGGGCAGCATGGGCCTGCACTAACCTGTTCGCGCCGGGCTCCATGCCCGCACGTCCGCCTCGTCCAACCCTCAACTTCTGCACAACGCATCCGAAAGGTCGCCCCATGGCTTTGACCGACATCTCGCATCCTACCGACATTGCAATGCTCACCGATCTGTACGAGCTCACTATGGCCCAGGGCCTGTGGGAGAGCGGCAAGGCCAATGAGCAGGGTTGTTTTACCGCGTTTTATCGCGACCATCCCTTTGGTAGCGCCTACGCCGTCATGTGCGGCACCGCCGAGCTGCCCGAGCTTGTCGAGAACCTGCGCTTTACGCCCGAGGACATCGACTATCTAGCTTCGCTCCAGGCTCCGGCTGGCGGCGCGATGTTTAAGTCTGCATTCCTCGACTACCTGCGCAACTTCCGTGCACATGTAAACATCGACGCCGTCCCCGAGGGCGAGCTCGTCTTTCCGCGCGAGCCTATGGTGCGCGTCACCGGCCCCGCGCTGGAGTGCCAGCTGCTCGAGACGGCGCTGCTCAACATCGTCGGCTTCCAGACACTTGTCGCCACCAAGACGGCGCGCGTGGTGCTGGCAGCGGACGGCCGTCCCGTTGCTGAGTTTGGTCTGCGCCGCGCCCAGGGTCCCGATGGCGGCCTGGCCGTCGCGCGCGCGAGCTACGTTGCCGGCTGTTCCTCTACGTCCAATGTGCTCGCCGGTCGCCGCTACGGTATTCCCGTCTTTGGCACGCATGCGCATAGCTGGGTGATGAGCTTCGATTCCGAGCTCGAGGCTTTCCGTGCCTTTGCCAAGTCGAGCCCTAAGAACTGCACGCTGCTCATCGACACCTATGACGTGCGCGAGGGCTGCGAGCATGCCATTACGGTTGCCAAAGAGATGGAGGCGGCAGGCGAGCGTCTGTCGGCCATTCGCATCGACTCGGGCGACCTCGCCAAGCTCTCCAAGTATGTCCGCGGCCGTTTTGATGCCGAGGGCCTGCCCTATGTGGGGATCTCGGTTTCCAACGATCTGGACGAGTACACGATTCAGTCGCTGCTCGACCAGGGTGCGCCTATCGATAGCTTTGGCGTGGGTACCAAGCTCGCGACCTGCTATGACCAGCCGGCGCTGGGCGGCGTGTACAAGCTTTCCGCCCGCCGTGCGAGCGAGGCGGACCCGTGGACGCCGGTGGTCAAGCTCTCCGAGCAGCCCTACAAGCGCACGATCCCGGGCGTGCAGCGCGTGCGCCGCTATTACGACGGCTTTGGCGGCCCGATCTGCGACATGATCTATGACGAGGACCATCTGGCGGGGGAGGGTGCCGCGCGCGGCAATACCCTCGTGGCCGTGAACGATGCTGCCCTGGTGACCGACGTTTCCGAGCTTGAGTATCGCGAGCTGCTGGTGCCGATCGTGCGCGATGGCAGCGCTGTTGCCCCGCGCGAGAGTATCGAGGACGCACGCGAGCGTTGCGCCTGGGCACTGGACCATCTTGATCCGGTCTACAAGCGCTTCCTGTACCCGCAGACCTATGTGGTGGGCATGGAGCAGGGCCTGGCACAGGTGCGCGACGAGCTCGTGCGAAAGAACATGGCCGCGGCTTCTGCCTTTCCCTGGGCTCACTAATGAACTTGGGCGGTAGGGGCGAATCGCGCTCCCTTGGCCGCCAGCTCGCCCGTTTGCTGAACAGTTGATTGGTTTGACGTATGACGACTTCTTATAAAACGATGGTGGTAAAGATCGGTTCGTCCACGGTGGTGGGCGCCGATGGCAAGGTCAACCGCTCCTTTATCGGCGGGCTTGCCGATCAGGCCGCAGCGCTGCGCAAGCTCGGCTGGCGTCTGGTCGTGGTGAGCTCGGGCGCTATTGCCTGTGGCTATCCCGTGTTGGGCTTCGACCGCAAGCCGGTCGGCGACCTTCCGAGCCTGCAGGCCTGCGCCTCGGCTGGTCAGTGCATCATCTCGTCGGCCTACGACGAGGAGTTCCATGCGCGCGACCTGCTCACCTCGCTCGTACTGCTCACGCGCCACGACACGGCCCGCCGCACGTCCTACCTGCATGCACGCGACGCCCTGCTGCGCCTGGTGGAGCTGGGCGTGGTGCCGGTCGTCAACGAGAACGATACCGTCACCGTCGACGAGATCAAGTTTGGTGACAACGACACGCTGGCGGCGCTTGTGAGCTGCCTGGTTTCTGTCGATCTGTGCGTGACGCTCTCGGACATCGATGGCCTCTATACCGCCAATCCGCACGAGGACCCCACGGCCGAGTTCGTCCCGGTCGTGCATAAGATCGATGCCAAGATTATCGCCTCGGCGGGCGATTCTTCCACATCGGTGGGCACGGGCGGCATGATCACCAAGATTCGAGCGAGCCGCATCCTGATGACGGCGGGCATTCAGAGCGTGATTTGCTCGGGCGAGGAGCCCGATGCGCTCGTGCGCCTCGCCCGCGGCGAGAGCGTGGGCACGCTGTTCGATCCGCCGGCGGAGCGTCTGGACATCGCACCCCGCAAGCTGTGGATCGCACTGGGCGACAAGGCGCATGGCTCGGTGACGGTCGATGATGGTGCTGCGAAGGCGCTGGTCAGCCGTGGCTCTTCCTTGCTTGCGGTGGGTATTCGCGAGGTCGATGGCCAGTTTGCCGAGGGTGATGTGCTCGATGTGTGCGATCCGAGCGGTATGGTCGTCGCTCGCGGTATCGCCGAGGCCGATTCGAACGTGCTGGAGCTTGCTGCCGGTCGCCGCCAGGACCAGATCGCCAGCAACCGCCTGCTGGCAGACCTGGCCGAGAAGCCCGCGATACACAGGGATAACTTGATCGTATTTGCATAAAGAAAGACAGCGCTGCGGATCGTTTCCCGCAGCGCTGTCTTTCTCGTGCCGGCACCTGGGGACGTTCCTTATGTGCCGGCAGGTGGGGACACTCCTTTGTTAGAAGATCCGGCGCAGGTCTCCGCGGTTGAGGGCTTCGTCGAAGAGGTGCTTGAACACCACGCTGCCGTGCAGGCCGTCGTGCTCGAACTCGTTGGTCACCCAGGCGTGCGAGTTGCCCACGCGGCTGAGCGTATCGAGCTGCAGGCCCGAATCGACGTACATGTCGTCGAAATACACCGCGGCCTGCAGGGGCACCTCGTTGCACGCCAGGCGCTGCGGGTCGTAAATCTTGTCCCAGCTGGTGTCTTCCATCAGCAGGTCCATGGCGGGCTTAAACGGCATAAGCTCGGGCATCTGCTCAAACATCCACGGGAACATGGCCTCGCCGGTAAACATGAGCGGGCGCGCGAGGGTGTCGAACTCGGCGCGGTGAGCCTTCTCTTCAGCCGCGGCCCAGCGAATGGGCATGGTATCGCCGTTGGCGTAGATGAACTCCTGCAGTGTCCAGTACAGCGGGTTTGTACGCGTGTTGGTGCGCTCGAAGGCGCGCATCAAAAAGCTGTCAGATACCGAGGCGCCGCAGGCCAGCGTGCCGTCGCCGTCAACAAAAGCGTGATCGATAATCCAATGCATGCGCTCAAAGCTCGGCTTCATGCCAAAGTCGCTGCCCATGAGCTGTAGGCGCTCGACCGTCATCGGCGAGCCGTCGGGCAGCACGGGTTTCTGAGCCTCGAGCGTATCGGCCAGGGCTGCCACGCGCTCGACGTCAGCGGGGTAGCGGTCGTAATACTGCTGCGTCTTGGCGGCCATGCGCGGGAAGGTGTGCGCGTAGACCTCGCTGGCGCTCGCCGGCACGTGCGGAATGCCGCCGCAGGTAAAGCTCGCCGCCACGCCTTCGGGGAAGAGCGACAGGTAGCTCAGCGTCAAAAAGCCGCCGTAGCTCTGGCCGAGCGTGACCCACGGCTTGCCGCCAAAGCCCACTAGGCGCAGGTACTCAAAATCGCGCACGATGGAGCTGGCGAGGTGGCGCTTGAGGAAATCCGCCTGCGAGCGTGCTGTATCGGCGCCGGCGGCCGTTGCGCGATCACCCAGTGCCTTGACCGTGCGTCCGTCCACGCAGCTACTGCGTCCGGTGCCGCGCTGGTCGGGAAGGACCACGCGGAAGTGCTTGACGGCCTCCTCGATCCAGCCGTCGCTTGTGGGCGACAGCGGACGCGGGCTCTCGCCGCCGGGGCCGCCCTGCAAAAACAGAAGCAGCGGCAGATCGTCGTTGATGCGGTCGGTCGCGCAAACCACGCGGTAGAAGAGCTTGATGCTCTCGGGCGCGCCGGCGATGGGTGCCGGCATAGCGCCGCGGCGCATGGTGCTGCCGACGGCCAGGAGCATCGGCTCCAGGCCGCGCCAGTCAAGGGGGACGTCGATGCTGTGGTCCTCGACGTAAAGGCCGGGGACGTGGTACGAAGTGATGGGGGCCATGTGAGTCTTCCGTTCGTTGCGGTGTTTCGGGTTGACCAATTCTACCGCCGCGGGCGAGGACATGCGCAAATCGGCTACCATGGTTGCAAACTTCTAGGAGAAAGGGCCGCCCATGTCGGTCGATATAGCCACGTATGTCCACGATCTTGCCGTTGCCGCCAAGGCAGCATCGGCCTCGTTTGCCACGGCGAGCGATGAGCAGCGCCAGGAGGCCGTGCGCGCCATGGCCGCAGCACTGCGCAACGGTGTCGACTCCATCGTCGCCGCCAACGAGCTCGATATGTCCGCTGCGCGCGATGCGGGTACCTCGGCCGGACTGCTCGATCGCCTGCTGCTGACGCCCGAGCGCGTCGAGGGCATGGCCGCCGGCCTGGAAAAGCTCGCCGAGCTGCCCGATCCCGTGGGCCGCGTGCTCGACCACCGCGTGCTTGCAAGCGGCGTGGACCTGACCCGTGTGAGTGTGCCGCTGGGCCTGGTCGCTATGGTCTACGAGGCGCGCCCCAACGTGACGGCCGACGCCGCGGGCATCTGCATCCGCACCGGCAACGCCTGCATTCTGCGCGGCGGCTCGCTGGCCTATCACTCGTGTGCCATGATCGCCGAGCTGCTGGCCGATGCGCTCGAGGCCAAGGGCTTCCCGCGCGAGGCCGTGTCGATGATCGAGTCCACCGACCGCGAGGCCACTGGCGAGCTCATGAAGCTCCGCGGTATTGTCGACGTACTCATTCCGCGCGGCGGCGCAGGCCTGATCCAGCGCTGCGTGCGCGAGTCGCTTGTGCCGGTGATCGAGACGGGCACGGGCAACTGCCACATCTACGTGCATGAATCCGCCGACTTTGATAAGGCGCTCAACATTATCGTTAATGCCAAGACCCAGCGCGTAGGCGTGTGCAATGCCGCCGAGTCGCTGCTGGTCGACCGTGCTGTGGCCGATGCGTTTTTGCCCGCAGTCGTGGCCGTGCTGCATGACCACGGCGTGCTCATGCACGGCGACGAGGCAACCTGCGCCGCATGCGCCGATGCCGGGCTTGCCGAGGGTGATGACTACGTCGCCGCGACTGAGGAGGACTGGGGTCGCGAGTACCTGGCGCTCGAGATGAGCGTGAAGGTCGTGGCAAGCGAGGACGAGGCCATCGCACACATCAACCGCTACGGCACGATGCACTCCGAGGCCATCGTTGCCGAGGACACGGATGCTTGCGAGCGCTTCCTAGATGCGGTCGATGCCTCGGCCGTGTACGCCAACGCCAGCACGCGCTTCACCGACGGCGGCGAGTTTGGCCTGGGCGCCGAGATCGGCATCTCGACCCAAAAGCTCCACGCCCGCGGCCCCTTCGCCGCCGAGGCCCTTACCACTTACAAATACAAGCTCCGAGGCACCGGCCAGGTCCGCCCCTAACGCCCGCGCAAACAAAAACCACCACAAAGGTGCCTGTCCCCTTTGTGGTGGTTTTAGGTGGCGTGGGCGGTTAGGCCTGGAAGGTATCGCGGTCGGGGGCGAAGGACTGCATGGCCGCGATGGTGCGGTCAAAGAGCTCGGGGAGCTCCCAGCCCAACATCTCGGCGCCCTGCGAAATCACGTCGCGCGAGCAGCCGGCGGCAAAGTGCTTGTCCTTGAACTTTTTCTTGAGCGACTTGGTCGTAAAGTCCATAACGCTCTTGCTCGGGCGCATGATGACCGCAGCGCCGATCAGGCCGGTGAGCTCATCGCAGGCAAACAGGATCTTTTCCATCTGCAGCTCGGGCTTAGGCAGCGAGGTGTTGAAGTCGGACGTGTGCGTCTGGATGGCGCGAATGAGCTCGGGAGACGCACCTTCTCCCTCAAGAATCTCGGCAGCATAGATGGTGTGGTTCATGGGGTCGTCCTCATGCTCCTCCCAATCCAGGTCGTGCAGCAGACCGACGATGCCCCAAAACTCCTCGTTCTCGGGGTCGAACTCGCGCGCAAAGTAGCGCATAGTGCCCTCGACCGTCTCGCCATGGGTGATGTGGAACGGGTCCTTGTTGTGCTCGTTGAGCAGTTCGAACGCACGGTCGCGGGTGATTCCGGCGGTAAGCGGCTCTGCCATAAGAGACTCCTTGTGCTCGTGGGTATCGATAAGAATGAATACTACTAGAACAAGAAAACCACCACAAAGGTGCCTGCCCCCTTTATGGTGGTTTTTGGCGCGGATGGGTTAGTTGAGGGCGGCTTGGGCTAGGCGAGCTTCGGCGGCCTCCTCGGTGACGCCAAGGGCCACAGCGAACTCCTCGATGGAGCGGCGCTTGGCTTCCTTGAGTACGCGCATGTAGTAGGAGCTGGGCTTTTTATCAGCTTCCTCGGCCTGGCGAATGCGGTGCATCATGGTCTTTGCCACGCGGACCGTCTCGGGCGCACCCAGCTTGAGCTGCTGCTTAAAGTGCGTCTCCTCAAGTGAGCTGTTCCGCTCGGTAAAGGTGTCGCACTCCAGCTCGTCGTAATGGCTCAGCAGGTGCTCGGCATCTTGTTGAGAGATGGCGGCGTGCAAACGGTCGGCCTGCGCCACGGGGTACATGAGGATCGTCTGCGCATGTCCCTGCTTGGTCTCGAGCAGCAGCATGGGCTGCGGTGTGTCGTCCCTAAAACCGACGACGGTGCAGACTCCCTGACCCGGATGAATGACGTGTTGACCGATTGAGAACATGCTACCTCCAACTTATACGAATTTACGTATGATAAGAATACCACGCTGACGTGCGCAAACCATTACTTTATGCAGGAAAAGCACACAACTCTGATAGGTAAGAGTATTCGATAACAGACGCAGCTCATTTACACCTTTATGCATTTTCAACGCGTGCATAATTTGCAGGCAGACTGGCATCTTTGAGTGACTCCATACAAGCTGTAGCCAATTTTGTGCATATGCAATATCTATTAGCTTTACCCTGCGACAGTAGCTACCGCTTGTGATAGAGTGCTACAAACTCTGGCTTTTGCCCTACGAGTGACCAAGAGCTCGGGGGCTTTAACACAAGGAGGACCTATGCCCGAGAAGATTGAAGAGCTGGTACGCGCTGCGCTTGCTGCGGCCCAGGAGGCCGGCGACCTTTCCGCATTTGAACTTGACGATTGCGCCATCGAGCGACCGGCTGACACTTCTCATGGCGAGTGGACCTCCACCATGGCCCTGAAGTCCGCCAAGCTGGCTCACTGTGCCCCGCGCAAGATCGCCGAGGCTGTCGTTGCCCATATGCCCGAGGATCCCGCGATCGAGAAGGTCGAGATCGCCGGTCCTGGCTTCATCAACTTCTACCTCTCCGTTGCCGTCAAGAACGCCATCTTTGGCGAGGCCCGCGAGAAGGGCATGGACTTCGCTAAGTCCAACGTCGGCGGCGGCCTGAAGACCCAGGTCGAGTTCGTCTCCGCCAACCCCGTCGGCCCCATGCACATCGGCCATGGCCGCTGGGCCGCTCTGGGCGACTCCCTCTGCCGCGTTATGGACCATGCCGGTTACGACATCCAGCGTGAGTTCTACATCAACGACCACGGCTCTCAGATGAACACCTTCGGCAACTCCATCAGCACGCGCTATATGCAGCTTGCCGACATCATCGCCAAGCAGGGCGTTGATATCGACGAGGCTCACAAGCTGCTGATCGCCGACCGCGACGCCTTCGTTGCCGATGAGAACGACGAGCATCCCGAGACCCATCCGTATCAGGACAACTTTGCCGAGACTCTGGGCAAGGACTCCTACGGCGGCGACTACATCATCGACGAGGCTGCCGAGTTCTGGCGCACCGACGGCGATAAGTGGGTCGACGCCGATCCTCAGGAGCGCATGGAGAGCTTCCGCGAGCGCGGCTACGTAAAGATGGTCGACAACATGCGCGACCTTTGCCATGCCGTTAACTGCGACTTCGATCGTTGGTTCTCCGAGCGCTCGCTGTATGTGAAGGACACCGAGGGCGAGACCGCCGGCACCTCCGCCGTCGACCGCGCTTTTGAGAAGCTCGACAAGATGGGCTACCTCTACACCAAGGACGGCGCCCTGTGGTTCCGCTCCACCGACCTGGGCGACGACAAGGACCGCGTCCTGATCAAGTCCGACGGCGAGTACACCTACTTCGCCTCCGACGTTGCCTATCACTGGGATAAGTTCCAGCGCGTCGATCACGTCATCGACATCTGGGGCGCCGACCACCACGGCTACATCGAGCGCGTCCGCTGCGTCTGCGACGCTCTTGGCTATCCCGGCAAGTTTGAGGTTCTGCTGGGCCAGCTCGTCAACCTGCTGCGCAACGGTAAACCCGTCCGTATGTCCAAGCGCAAGGGCACCATGGTGACCCTGCAGGAGCTCGTCGACGAGGTCGGCTCCGATGCCGCTCGCTACACGCTCATCTCCAAGAGCTCCAACCAGATGGTCGACTTCGATATCGAGGCCGTTAAGAAGCGCGACAACTCCAACCCGGTGTACTACGTGCAGTACGCTCACGCCCGCGTGTGCTCCATCCTGCGTCGTGCCGCTGACGTTACGCCCGAGCAGGCTGACGAGATGGGCATGAAGGCCGTCGCCGCCAAGGCCATCGGTGAGAACGTCGATTACTCGCTGCTGACCGACCCGACCGAGCTTGCCCTTTCGCGTAAGCTCAACGAGCTCACCGACCTCATCGCCAGCTGCGCTCGAGATCGCGCCCCGTTCCGTCTGACGCACTTTGCCGAGGAACTCGCCGGCGACTTCCACAGCTTCTACGCTGCCTGCCAGGTGCTGCCGAGCGAGGGCCGTCC
>CDZV01036122.1_pt1 | contig 36203 bp, 36 predicted proteins | sample 554851 | NCBI WGS metagenome assembly CDZV01 (sample SAMEA3182090, study PRJEB8094) | gut metagenome | biome: human; feature: gut; material: Stool; isolation source: human stools | place: Canada | collected 2013-03-12
CATTCAAATTTTATTATCTCCATAATTATATTATAATTATATTGTAATTATTGTCAAGCGTCCCTTTGATATTTATAATGCGTCTCCTAACCAAACTATAATAAAGAAGTATTTTGTTGAGTAAGGCACCGCCCGGCACAGGAAAAAAAGTCAACCCCCAAATTCTGCCGCTTTTTCAAATTACGGCATTTTTTGAGGGTTGACGGTGAAGGGTTCAGACCACAATATCTTGTGTTTCAGTCTTTGATTGTGGAAATTCGATTTTCGGCTTTTTTCGGCCTTTTTCGGCTTTCTGATTTTTGCAGAATAACACTTGACATAGCGCCTTAACTTTGATATTTTTATACAGGTAAGTTTGGTTAGAGGAAAAGTGCCGCTGGATTTTTTAGTCCAGCGGCACTTTTTATTCGAAATAATTTCATCAATGTATCTCACTGTCCAGGCCCGGCCGGAGCCGATCAGCCAGGCCGGAGCTTTTCTTTGAGATACATAAGGGATTCAAGTTGAACCCCCTTTCTACCTTTTTGGTGAATTTCGTTCCAAGTCTATTGTGATTTCCTTTTCAAAACCGAATTGTTTCAGTCTCTCATATTCCCGGACGCTCAATGTTTTAAAAAACCGGGAAAGGCTCTGCTGATCGTTACTGGATAGCATCTCAAAATAGCGCGTGCGTTCGTCCTTTGGAATGACAATAGGTGGTATGTCATGGCGCAGAAGTTCATAGTTGATAAGAAGTCGTCCCGTGCGTCCATTTCCATCTGAAAACGGGTGAATACGTTCAAACTCCAAATGGGTAGCCGCTATCTTTTCAAATATGCCGTCGTAGGTCGTATGGTTATAATTGTATACATAAAACATCATTTGTTGTGGAACCTGGGTCGGATCGGGCGGAACATGCTCCGCTCCACGGATAAACACAGGCCCTTTCCTATATCCGTCGATTTCGTTAATGTTTTTGTTAATGGTAATGGCGATATACTTTATCATGCTCTCCGATAGGTCTTGGCCGAGATTGTTAAGGACATAATTCAGCGCATACTTGTGGTTGATTGCTTCGTAAAGCTCCCTCGGCTGCGTATTCACGGTAAAGCTATTATCATTCCAGAGGATAGCATATGTTTCTGCATAGGAAAGGGTATTCCCCTCTATCCCATTAGAATGATAGGTGCTGCGGGTAATATAATCTTCAAAGTAATCTCGATTTTCAAAAATGAAATCCCGTATCTTCATTATTTCCTCCTGTGGATTCATATTTCACCCCACATGTTCAATGGTCGGCGGCCCGGCACCCTACGGGCTTCCCCCGAGCCTATGCCGACGGATTGCCAATACAGGAATAGGGGCGGTCAACCCTTCTTCCTTGGTATGATTCTGCCGGATTCGTCGTACTGTACTTGTTCCGGGTGAAGCTGCCGCAAAGCCCAGGATAAAAGCTGTGCTGCATACTCGTTCCCGGAAAGGCTGGTTTCCCCGGCTTCCTGCTTCAATGCCCAAAGCCGGTCTGTGTCTTGGTCGCTAAGGTAGAAAGTAAATTCTGTCATTGTATCTCCCCCTCAATGTAAGACTGGATAGCGGCCCGAACCACATCGGACACATTATACTTGTTTTCAGAGCAGAACGCCATGAGTGCATCGTTGGTTTTTGGCGTCAACGATATTTGCAGCCGTTCCGTATGCGCAACCTTCTGTTCTTTTACATTGGTACGCAGCTCCCGGATTTTTTTCTCCAATTTCTGTTGCTTCAAGTCGGATATATAACCATCGACAATGTGGTATCTATCCTCCTTGTTTAAGAGGATAGATACTGCGTTTTCTACCAGGAAAACAAATGAGGTGCCATGTGCTGATTTATAATTATCCAGGGCTTCTTTTTCACTTTTCAGTAAGCGGATTTTTTTATGAATAAGTTCCGGCATCTACTATTCCCCTTCTCCCTGCTTGGCCTGCGCCTTTTCTATGATGGTGCGTACAATGCCCAGCTTCTTTTCTATGGCTTTTTGCGCGTCCAATAACTTTGCCATATCCCTTTTAGAGACAGTGAGCGATTCACTTTTCAGAGCGTCGCACAGTTCATCCAGCGTGTCCAGATATTCAAATGCGCTGTTGTCGATAACGTAGGTATCGCATTCCAAAGTGTCATAGGTTTTCGCCTTGGATTTACCCTTGGCTTCTTCTTTTTTTAGTGTGCCGGTTTCAGCAAAGCCCTGGACATCGGACACAGATAAATCCGGCGTCTCCCTGGATTCCTCCCATAGCTGTTCCTGGCGTTCTGGTTCCATTTGTGCAATCTTATTTGCGACCGTCAAATCCAAATCGCCGCTGGTTAGCTGTTCCTTAAACGGCTCGGATAAGTGCTTATCAACAAATTCATATATTCCAATCGTCGCCGGCGATACGGACAGCTTTTCAGCCACCCATGCCCTCCTTCTCCCCAGCTTCGTTTCCCCGTTTTCCTTTAGCTCATCATAAATTTTGGAAAGCGCGCGCAGCATACGGAGCCGGAAAGCGTCGGTCTGTTCCCGTACCTCAACATTGGTGGTGATAAAAGCAAGGAGTTCTTTACTGTCATTGCTTAACGGCAAATCTATCTTATCCAGGCTTTTCACTTTGCAGGGCGCAAGGCGGTATTCCGCGTGTCCCTCTGCCACCAATTCATTTAGGGCCGTATATCGACGCAAGCCGGAGACTAGCCGATACCTCCCGTTTTCAGCCGGGCAAACCACAAGATTTTGTTCCAGGCCAACGGAAAGGATAGATTCTTTGATTTCAGCTATATCTGAAACATCATCTTCCTCGCTGTATGGGCTGATGTCGATTTCATCCAGGGGAATAAGCTCAAACGCCCATTCCCCTGTAATTTTCATTTCCCGTGAAGTATCATTCAGCAGCTTGTCCCCGATACCCAAATTAAACTTTGCCATGATGATTCCCCCTTAATAATGGCTGATGATGTATTCAGTAAGGCGTTTGTAATCTTCCGTAGCGGTAGCTTTTGGCGCATAGTCAGCCAGGGCTTTATGTTCATAGGTCATTTCCTCGACCTTGACGCATTTCCTGATAGGAATATCAATGTACTTATCATTCATAATGGCGGACATCAATTCCTGTATTTGTTGGGACAGGCTGCTTTTGCTCCACTGGACAAAGAAGCAGGCCCCTATTTTCAAGCGGGGATTATAGCTCGAAACCGTGTTTATCAGGTTTTTAGCGATACAGTATCCGGCGATTCCCCAGGCGTCGCAGCGGAGGGGTGTAAAGACATAATCCGTAATTGCCAGCCCATTGATATTGATAATGTTAATGGACGGGGAAAGGTCAATGATGCAATAGTCATATTCATCTTGGACTTTATCAAGGTGCGCTTTCAAGCGGAATTGTTGGGGTGTCCGTATATCGGCCTTTAGCTGTTCCTCTATTTCTGCCAAGTCTAAAAACGCCGGCAGTAAATCCAGGTTTTCATATTCCGTATGTGCAATGACATCATGAACATCGAGGGCAGGATTCAGCAATAAATCCCCCACAGTATAATTGAATGCTTTTAGCACATTCAAGTCGCCCTGTACGAACACCCCCCGGATAATATCCAGGATATTTTTCTGATTACTGCTGAATAGGGAACTGGAATTGCTTTGCGGGTCGAGGTCAACCAGCAGGACTTTCTTTCCGTATTCGGTTGCCAACAGATGCGCAATGGTGGTGGCCGAAGTAGTTTTACCGACGCCACCCTTTACATTGAAAATAGAATAAGTTTTCATCTTGCCGCCCTCCTACTATGGATTTGATACTGTTATTGTACCACTAAAAAGGCACAACGTCAATAGTTTGTACCTAAAAAAAGGAACATTTTTTGCAAATAAAAAACGTGCTAATATTAGCACGTTGGATTGACACGGCCCCGGCCAGGTTGATATAATCGGTTTGAGGCACCACAGATACGGTTAAAAGCGGTTGCTCCCCTATTGGCAATCACCATTAGGAGGGTACAGTGCCGATGCAGCAATGCCGGCACACTTCTTGCGGCTCTCCAGAAAGGGGGGCTGCCCATGAACATAACTTTGACAGAGCTGTTTCAGTTCTGCTTAGTTATCATCGGTTTTGCCAGTCTGATTATTCAGGCTGTAAAAAAGAAGTAAAGACCGCTCACCCTTCCAAAGTTAGCGGTCTTTACCTCTGACTTAACGGGGGGGCAACCGCTATTCTGCGGTGCCTCTCTATCTATAGTATACACGCCGTCTTGGATTTTGTCAATCATGGATGGCGCAGCCGAATGTGCTAATATTAGCACATCGCCGTCCCTATTCCCCTATTGGCAGACCGTCGGCATAGGCTCGGGGGAAGCCCGTAGGGTGCCGGGCCGCCGACCCGCGCAGCTTCGTCGCTGCTGGTTTCAGAATTGAGTGGCTTCCTTCTCAAGCACTATATCTTGGTACACAAGAAAAACCCTCAACATTTTGTTGAGGGTTTTTCTTGACACCGGAATCATTATAGTGTACAATGAAAACAATCCAAACGTTGGATTGCCGGAAACCGGCGCGATTTGCACTCGCGTATCGGTTCCCTTGATTCACGACCGTTCGCAGCGGTTGTAAATCCAATCGACCAGCAACAGCCATTGCTGTTCGACTTGTTTTCAGTATATCAGGAGCTAATTATTTTGTCAAGGGGTAGCTGTATAGCCAACTTGATGAAAATAGGGTGTTTTCTCCATACTGGAACGTAGGATTTGCAATCAGGAGCCGTGTTGTGGGTCGAATGAGCCTGCACACGGCTTTTTTGTATTTCCGCGTGAAGAATGGAGGTGAGGGCATGAAAGCATATCTGGAAAAGCCTGCGCAGTCGTTCCGTCGATGCAGCGGCAGCTTCCTGGCAATCCCGGATAATTACTTGGACAAGCTGTCGGCGGAACAGACCGCATTGGCGGCAAAAATGATTGACGCCCTCACGAATCCGGAAATAGATAAATCTATCTCGAAGAATCGGGGTTTTATCCGCACGATTTCCCGCCGCTGCGACAGCGGAAGCGGCACGTTCCGTCGTGTGCTGCATGAACTGTACGACCTTGGCTATATCCGGCAGATTGTAGCTCCATATGGGACGGATAAATTCGCTCATGCGTATACCCTGCTGCTGGAACCGGAACCGCTGGAATGGGGAAGGGACGCTGCAACAGGCCGGGCGGTAAACCCGTATATTACCCATTGGACATATAAGGATATACAGCGGCACAATGGCCGGTTCCCCGCCGGATGGACGCCGTTAAAGGAGAAATATACGGCGGTTCCCGCCGCCGCGCTTCGTGACGAGCGGCTATCCCTGGCCGCCCAGGGCCTATTCGCCATTATATGGCGTCAGCTGAACATCTACAATCCGCAGGGGAAGGTAATCTATAAAGACGACCTTTACCGGGCAAGCAATCTGAACGTCAACAAATTCCTGTCCGCATGGCGGGAATTGGTGCATATAGGGTACTTGGAGGTTGTCCCTGTCCGTGGCCGGGGAATCAAGTACCATGAATTTATCCTGCACGAAGATACCGAACAGTCTCGCCGGCCAAGCAATGTAGGGTACATAAATCCGGGGGCCAAGGCAGGGGAGAGGGTGAGGCAGACCGTTGTTCCGGGTGCCGTTGCCGGCACTGTCAAGCCGGCAAACCCACCCGCAGAAAAAACAGACCGCAAGGCCATAAAGGAATATATCCGGCAGCAAGTGGAATACGACTTCCTGATACAGAACGTCCTAAAACCGCCGCTGTATTATCATAAAGAGGATATAGACGGGTATATACAAATCATTGTTGATACCGTCTGTGCGACACGTCCGTATTGGGTTATTGGCGGCGAAAGGATTCCAGCAGATGAAGTGCGGAGCTGCTTCCTTAACCTCACCGTGGATATACTCGTGAACACTATCCAGCAGGTCGCGGAAGCAGCCGAGCAGCGGAAGATAAAGAATCCGACGGCATATAAGCGAAGCTGCTTATACAATGCCGCAGCCAGTACAGACGTATAGCAGCAGAGTAGGCGTCAGCCCGGAACGGGCTGGGGCCTGTTCCGCTATATCCTAACCAGCGCGAACCCGCCAGTTTACCCGTGATTTTTGAATAAACCACAAGCCAGCCGCCCCGGAAATACCTGGGGCGGCTTCCTATTTCCTTTTACTATTGGAATATAGCATCTCATAAATAGCTTATCATAATAAGCTAGCCATAATATACGCATTATCTGTGGCCGGCAAATACCCCTATACGTTTTATATCTATACACATATATCTATACGATATTCTACCTATCATTGAGAAATATAAAGGATGGCCGCATCATATGCCGGCTTCGCCGGCGCGGCCATAAGGAGAACGGGTAATAAGGAAGGAACCGCCAAAGGCGGTTCCAAATCCCACGCGGCCCGCCGTGGCCGGCTTTCTTTGGCTTTCCCAGGGAAGCAGGCAGCTTGTACGGCGGAACATCGAAGGCCGGAGCCTCGACCCGACGGGGGAGAGGAACCACGGGTTTTCATATGGTGTGCGCGCCATATGAAAAAAGAGCATAAGTATTTTTTGTCCACAATTTGCATTGTGGAATCTGGCAAAGCCAGATAAATAACAATATTTTTTCGAGATTTCGTTGTGGACAAATCAAGCCAATCATATTGTTATTTACAATATGATTGGCTTGACAATACGGGGAAGGTTATATATAATTTAATTACCGAATGGGGGCGATAGGGAATGCAGGCAAACGAAGTGCGGATACGGAATGTAGACGCTGCCGCCATAGCAAAGATTGACGAGCTGGCGGCAAAACGGGGAATGAGCCGGAACGCCTATTTGAAGCAGTACATAGAAAACCTTGCTGTGCTGGAAGAACTAAAGGAGCTTGACAACCGATATGCTTCCCTGGTAAATATCGTCGCCGAGGCGATGGAACAGAATACGGCGGCGATGAACGAGCTTCGCAGGGTTATCGAAACAAGATAGGGGTGTGTTGCAGATGGCAAAATATGAGACGGCCTATGTCCCGACCGACTACTACCATGATTGGACAGAAAACGAACTGCGAAATGCACTTTGGAGTTTGAGTATTGGATTGAGCATTAAGGGGCCGTATCAAGACGAAAGGCATTTAAGGGCCGAATTGGCACGTCGCGGCCTGTCAACAAAGGGGTATCATGAGGGCGACGCAGACGAGTGACAGCAAAACGTGCTAATATTAGCACACTCCGAAAAGGGGGAGTAGACCGTGAACAAGTACGACATATACATTGCCGGCGGGGAATATGTGGCTGACCTTGAAGCAGCGTCCTTAACCAAGGCTTGCCAGCAGTTTATCGCTACACTCGACAAGCCGGCCAAGTTTGAACTCTATACGAGTGACTGTGCGGCTATTCGCTATACCGACAACTACAACATATCAGGAAATTTTGTGATTCAAAAAAAGAGACGCTAATATCATGAGTAAACGGAAAGGAGAAGATAGCAGTGGGAGAGCGCATGTGGAATTACGAAGTATTTACGAATGAAGGGAAGTATCTGCGTACCATTCAAGATACCTCTGTTGCCAATGCCTGCAAACAGTTCATAGCTTCGTTGGATAGGCCAGCACAGCATAGGTGCCAAGGACATAGGTGTGCGCTTATCGGATATAAAGGAAGTGTATTTGCGGATTTCAAAATACAGGAAGAATCCCCTGATCCATCCGAACGGAAAAAATTGAGAGCACTCCTTTGGAAATAGGAAAACGCCAAAGGAGAGGCGGCAAAATAAAATGTGCTAATATTAGCACATTTTGCGGGAAGGAGGGATTTCTATTGCCGCGGAATAAGATAACGAGAAGCTATACCCTGTCCCAATCCTCGATAGAATACATAGAGGGCTTTGCAGAGGAACATGGCCTGTCCAAGACGGCAGCATTAGAAAAAATCATCGACGAGCATCGTTCCGGGGCAGCTTCCGTTGCGGATACGCTATCCGAGGCGGTGGTAAATAAACTCGACGCCAAGTGGGGAAATATCTTTACCCGTATCCGGCTGGCCTCGACGATGGCCGATCGTAACATAGAAGTATTGATGGAGGTAATTAACACCCTTCTTTATAGGCTAAATGTTTCTGGAAGCATACTAACAACGCAGAGTAAGCATTCCGTTTTGCAGGATGGAGAAACCGAAGTAAAAAGGCGGGTGGAACTGCTGAAACAGAAAAAAGACCATCGGGGAGGTTAGGCCGGCATTCCGAATGTGCTAATATTAGCACATTCGGAATGGGGGAGGCGGCATGATGAAATGTGCTAATATTAGCACATTTTTTTGAGATGGGAGGGGGAGCATGGCGGAAGGAATCAAGGCCGGCGTGGTTGTCGTTACCAAGTTCGTTTCATCGGCCAGCAAGAAATTCCGTGAGTATATCAATTATATTGATAGGGACGAAGCGGTGCGGGAGCAACATCTGGAAGAATATACGATAGATTCCTTGCGCAAAGAAGTGCCGGATTTTGGGCGGTACATGGATTATGTGGGGAATCCTCAAAAAGCCAGTGCGTTATTTACAGCGGATAAGGATAAGCTGACGCAAGAGGAAAAAGACCGGTTGAAGGGCGTTTTTTCGCACGCCCAAAATCAAGGGAGCCTTATGTGGCAGACTGTAATCAGCTTTGATAACCGGTTCCTGGCAGAGCAGGGGCTTTACGACGAAGAAACCCATATAGTGGATACCAAGCGTTTGCAGGAATACACGCGGGGCTGTATGAGCCGTATGCTGCGAAAAGAGGATATGAAGGATTCCGCTTTATGGAGTGCTTCTATTCATTACAATACGGATAACATACATATCCATATTGCGACGGTGGAGCCAACCCCGACCCGGAAAAAGATGAGCGAGGGGAAATACGCCGGGCAGATAAGAGGGAAGTTTAAGCAGTCCTCTATTGAAGCGGGAAAATCCTACATCGTGAACCAGATATTGAACACCGCGGAGATGAACCAGAAAATCAATGAGATTGTCCGGCAGAACATGATACAGGGGAAACGCGATAATCCCCTTATTAAAGACCGGAAGCTATGCAAACAGTTTTTGCAGCTTTACCATGCGTTGCCGGAAAACCGTCAGCTTTGGAAATATAACATGGCAGCCTTGGAACATTTGAGGCCGCAGATTGATGCCTTGTCCCGTGCTTATATTGAACAGTATCATAGCAAGGACTATGAGGAATTAAAGAAGCTGCTCACGGAACAGGAGAGGAAACAGACCATAGCATACGGCCAAAAAAGCCGGGGCGGGTTTTCCGATAATAAAATCCGGGATTTGTATTCCCGCATGGGGAATACGATACTGAAAGAAGCACTTCATTATGACCGGGATACGCAGCGGACATTGCGGGCCGCTGTCTTGGAGCGCAGCTCATCAGGCAATCATATGGTGAAAGGCACGAGGGGGAACGGAAGAAGTAAGGCAGCGTCAGACTTGGGCCGGGCTATGACCGATTTGAAAAGGAACCTCAAAAGCGATTACGAGCATTACAAGAACCAACGGATATATGAGCAGGAAATCGAAGCACCCGAAGCAGAGCATTAAATACAGGCACAAAAAAAGCAAGAGCCTTGTTGATGGCTCTTGCTTTCCTTTCAGGCCCCGGAGCTGACAGCGTACTACAGTTCCGGCTCATCCTTCTTTATTTCCTTATCGCGTTTTGGCTTATCGACATCTATCCCTTTTTTTAGCTGGGATAGTTTCAGCAGGCAATCCCCGATAGCCTTTTTATCGTCTGCGGTCTTGGCCGTTTCCAACCGTTTTTTCCATTCCGTCATTTCTTCTTCCGGGGTCAGGGATTTTTCCTTTTCTGCGGTTTTCTGCTTTTCTAATGCCGCAGCATATTCCTTGCATTTCCCTTCCAGCAGTACAAAATCGCAGCTATTGGCTACAAGGCCCTTGTCTTTACCTAACAGCACCCGCCGATATGTACGCTCTGCTAGACGCTGGATGGTTTCCTGGTTATCAATACAATGTCTCAATTCTTGTGACAATAAGGAACGATAGGCACGGTCTGGCTCATTATATATCTAACGGATTTTTGTGAGTTCTCTTGGAACAGGAAACATATAATTAAAACGCAGCGAACTCACTACACGTCCATCTTCTGCTTTTATAAGATAATTGTCTGGCCGCTGTTGCTTAAAAGAAGAAAGGGGGGCGTAGTAGTCAGTGCCATGCACTTTTAAAACAACACCGCAAAGAAACTTAGGTTTTCTTCCTGCGTCATAATCTACATTAGGGACGCGGGAAAACCCCCGTTTTTCTGTTTCTGCCTGCTTTAAGAAATCCACATAGTCCTTATCAACAAAATAGAAATTCAGTTTTTCCATCCCGCATCTCTCCATACAAACAGAAAAGAGGTGGTTTCCCACCTCTTTTCTCATTACCGTCTGCGCTCAAAGTGGCAGGGCACTTCTCATAAATCATCTGCGCTCAAAGTGGCAGGGCACTTCTCATAAATCATCTGCGCTTAAAGTGGCAGGGCACTTTTCATTATCGGCATTTCTGCCATCATTATTATTATACAGCAGGGCAGAAAATATGTCAATCATTTTTTGGAGGGCAGGCCAGGGATAGCTAGTCTAGTTCAATATCCCGTCCCGCGTCCCTGGTTTTCTCCTTCTTCTGCGGTTCTTCTATCCGGCCCCATTTTTTTAATTGGAAAATCTTGTGAAGATAAGAGCCTATGTCCGTCTTTTGCCCTGTCGCATTGGCCTCCTGAATCTTTTCCAAATAGCCGGATACTGCCGTGTCTATCAGCTGCTGCAACCCCTGGTTATATTCCCGTTGAAGCTGCTCCAATCCCTGGTTGTACTGCCTGTCGATTTCCTCCGGCGAAAGCGGCCTCGTTGCCGGTTTCGCTGCAACCTCTGTATCCTGCTGCTTTACTTCCGGCGCTGTTTCATATCCTGCGATATAATCATCCAAAGTAGCCGGCCTGACATCTTCCCGCCATGACTTCGGCAAATATATTTCCTGCCCCTCAAAGTCCCGGCTCGGGGCATTCATCGAAACAAAGGCCCCGTATACGTCGGTTGCAAATACGCTGTTTGCGGGAATCTGGCTTTTATGGCTTGTCGAATCATGCGTTACCGATATTTCTATCGGAATATCGGTGGCCGCGCGGTAAAAACGAAGCCCGTACTGGTCTGCTTCCTGTTGGGAACACCCAGCCGCAAGCTGTTCCGACAGTATTTCCGGCGCAACCGCCGGCATATAATCCGGTTGATACCTGTCCCATTCTTCGATTAAGGCTGCTTCGTTATTGGAGAGGCTTTCCCTCCATTCGGGGGCAGCTTCCTGTTTCCAGGCCCGCCACAAATCGGGGTATCTGGATTCCGGCACTTCGCTTATCATATCTTGCCGTTTTTCTTCTTCTACCGCCGAGGCCGCTCTGCTCTCTGCTTCGGATTTCCATAATTGAACCAGGGATTTTTCCTTTTCCGTGAGCTGCCCGTTATCTATGTCCAGGGTTTCCCCCGAGGAAAACATTACCCGGAGTTCGTCTTGCCTTTCTTCGCTGACAGGCTCCAAACCATATTCGCCGCGTTCTATTTCTGTCGCCATCCGCCGCAGCCGTGGATTATCGGCAACCGTTGTATACCTCCAACCGTTGATGCCCAGCGTATCATAGTTGTCTCTAATAGCGTCCAAATACTCGGCCTCGGTGTTATATGCCACTGTCTCGCCGGAATCATAATAGAAGATAGTCCCCACTACTGGGGCCGCTTCTTCGCTTGGAATGATATGTTCTTCATGTAATCCCATAGTACGGATTGTCCCGTCCGTATCCACACTGTATCCAAGCGGCATCGTTTCACCAGCAGCCATCCGCTTTTCATAGTCGGCGGTTATCGTCATTGCCTGCCGAATCATTTCATCAGCATTATCCAACGCTGGCGGTTTTTCCGCAGGCTGTTCCATTTCCTCTATCGGGGCCAGCGCCGGGATATTCCGCGCAGCCCGGATACCGTTGTCCGTGAGCTGTCGCTGCCATGCTTTTTGAGACGGTGCCCATCGGAATCCATTCTTTTTCATTTCGCTGCGGAGTTCTACGTCTGGAATCGCATCGAAAAAGATTTGAACCCGCATGATTTCCGCATTCATTTCCACATGGCCGCCCTTGAATTTCCAGCCGTCCTCCTGCTTTCCGCTCATTCGTTCAAGGTCGCGGATTCGCTGCTCTACCCGTTTAATGTTGGCGTTGTTGTTGGTAAGGGCGGAGGGCGCAAAGGGCTGATTTGCCCAGCTGTAGCCTCTTTTTACATCTTCGTCTAACTGCCTGGCCGTATCCTCGGATAAGCCCTCGCACCCCACACAAGTGCCAAATTTGCGATAGTACGCATTGACGCGCTTCATTAACTCCTGCCCATCCCGGAGTGCTTTTAACTTGCTGTGCAGCTTTTCCCGGGCTGCTGGGTCGTCCGCCAATATGCTGTACTCGGCGGTAGGCCGAAGCCCGTTTAATATACTCTGTACCCTTTCCCATTCTTTCATATGGTTATCGCGCATGGTGTTTTGGCGTTCCTTTTTCCTGCTCGATAGGCCGCTCCCCCCTGCCACCAGCCATGACGGGCAATAGCTTTCGATTTGAAAATTCCGGTTATACCATGCCGCTAATTGCCGGCTGTACCTGTCTAGCCGGGCGTCTATTTTTTCTGAATCTTCCGGCCTTAATGCTTTACACTGTTCCGCCAGTTCCGCCGCTTTTGCCACCATACTTTCATATTCAGCAGTCGCGCTCCCCGGCACATAGCTGTTATAGTTGTTCATGGTTTGGGCGAGTTTCGCTGCCGCTTCGTTGATGGGATACAAAGGATAGGCCGGACTATTGGCCGGGTTCTCGTTATCCATCCTGGTTTCTTCTGTTCCCTGGAAAGGAGCCGCTTCGGGTGTATCCCCTGACTCCGGTTCGTCAATGGGATGGTTTCCCTGCACTTCGCCATGTTCCGCAGACCATTCCGCCGCAGCTTTCCGGCTTTCCTCGTAGGCTTTCAGCCTGTTCCATTCTTCCCGCTGCTGCTCGATAGAGGCTTCCTCCCGCCGCTGCTGCATGGCCTCGTATCGACGGCGGTTTAACTCGCTCCATGTTTCCGGATTTTGCCTTTCCACCCGGAAAGGGTCAATCCCGGTTTCCTGATATACGTCTTTCCAGGTATCCGGGATTTCAGTAAAATTCTGCCGTACATAGTCGGCTAACTCTTGTTTACGTTCGGCTGAATAGGAACGGCAAGAAGAAACAAAGTCAACGCCTGGACACCCCAAATCAGGGTTTATTCCCACATAAGTATAACTGTCTGTCATGCTGTCAAAACGACCTTGCTTATACTCGTCCAGCACTTCGTCAACAATACTGTTTATCGGGCCGTCCGTCCATGCAACATCAACGGAATCTGTTGTGGAATTTACAGAACAACGGACGGAAAACTTTACCTCCGGGAACTCCGATTTTAGCCTTTTGCGTATAGCAGAAGCCGTGATTGCAGCACCGCTTTTTTCTTTTGCCAAATCAAACTCCCTCCGTTTCCATCGAAACGACAGCCAATATATTTCTGACAGCTTCAAGGGTTTCCGGGCGTTCATCCACCGCCAGCATATGTTTCTCCTGTTCAGTGAGGTTGTCAATATCCGGCTGTGAATCTCCCAAAAGGAAAGCGCCGGCAAGCTCCCTGGCATTCATGGCGTCCGTCCGATATATGCCATGAGAAAGATATTCAAAAATCAGGGCGTCCCGCAGCGTGGTATATTCTTCGTATTGGGCGGCAAGGTTCTGTATTTCCCCCGGATAGAAACGATAGATGTTATTATCCATGGCTTTCTTCCTCCTGTTAAACGCCTAAAAGCGTCTTAATCTGCGTCAAGAGATCCGTTGCGATGGTATGCAAAACGTCCCTGGTAGCCGGATAAATGAGGCATATCAGGCCGATAGCGGCCAATATAAGCAGGGCCACCGTGGCGGAGACACGGATAATGCCTTTTATGGTATTGATTGTAAACTTCGCCATATTGGACTTCTCTACAACCAAAATATCCGCATCTTCGGAAACCCCTGCTTTTTTCTTCAAGGCCAGCTGTTCTTCCGCCGCCGCTTCGTCGGCCCGGACGCCGCGCACGAATCCGGTTTTGAATTTATTAGGAGTTTTCATGGCGTCCTTTTCCTCCTAAAAAATCTTTTTTTCTTCTGCACAGTATGACGCTGTTCTATCTGGAAAATTTTCTGGTATATGGGATTGCTGTTGCTGGAATATAAAAAGGCGTCTGGCGTATATGGGGCAAAGAAGGTTTGCCGGGACTTGTCCTCCATCTGTTCCAATATATCCCGCTGTTCCTCGGTACTGCAAAATGAAAATATGTAGGACACGTCATACTTTAAGGTTTTCGATACGGCTACGCCCATGCTTTCAAATTCATTCGGGAAACAGCCGCATACGGCAACCTGGAAGTTCTTTTCAAAGAACGACGTTAGGTCAAACCGTTCATCCGTGAACGAGCCGAAGTCGTAAACAAAAAAGTCATAAGGCTGTTTTAGGACATAGGGGTACATCAATTTGTTAAAATACATATCCACCCCCCTGTATACCACCTTCCCTGACTTTTCATCGTTTTCGACTACAGAATACAGCCGCCGGAGCTGCTCGACGAACCGGTTATTATTCATTTCCAGGTAACAGGCTGTATACCCCTGCAAATGCAGATACTTGATAATCTGTATTGCCTGGGTTGTAGCGCCGATTCGATGGCAGCACCCCGCAATAGATATGGTGCGGGAAGCTGTCTGCACTGGTTGCTCCCGTCTGGCCGGCTCTGCCGGTTCCATCGCCGGCTCCGGCTCGGCCTGGATTATCGCCGGGTCGCTCTCCTGCAAAATGGTGTTGGTTCCTCTAATGGAGCGTTCCAGCTGCTCCTTCTGGCCGGACAGGGAGACGGCAACCACAAAGTTTTTAATTCCCTGGGCCGCTAAAGCCTGGACAATTTCAGAATGCAGGGAATAGCCTATGGCCTGTATAATGATATTTGCCCCGGACACGTTCCGGGCGCGGGAAATCTCCAAAACCTGGGCTTCGTAATCGTCGAGGAACTGGTCTATGTTTATAACGATATGGCGGCAGCTGTTCCGGGTTAGCAGAGCGGCCAGCCCGGACACATGAGGAATATACCCTGTATACTCCACATCTTCCCCGTACTCATGGGCAATGTCCTCGACATAAAACCCGTTTTCTTTTTCTCCTACATACAGCAGCATTAAATCCCTCCCTCCAATTCATCAATGGTTTTTTGAATATCTGCTATCAGCGTTTCAAGAGATGCCGCTTCGTCACGCAGCTTGTCGATTTGTTCCTCGATTTCCGAAACCCGTTTATTGTTTGCTTCGATTCTGGCATCTGAAATCGCAATATCCTCGGGCGTCTGATAAATCTTGTTGGCCTCTATTTCTTCATTCTGCGCGAGAATTTCTTGAATCGTTTTCCGGTTTTCAGATATTTGCGCGTTCAGGGAATCAAGCGTTTCCTTATGGCTTTCCAGATTCCGTTTCAGCCGGTCAAGATAGTATTCCTCTTTGGTTTTCACGGAAATATCCTCTACCCTGTTCACCACATCTTTGTTGGTATACAATTTGCAGATTCCGTAATTATCAATGCCCTGCGGCGACCACAGAAGGGATACTTCTTCAAACTTATCTGCTACGCCTAAAATCTGAATGACAACGAAGCTGGGTTCCTCGATTATAATTTCCGTATCAAGCTGTGTGGTTTGCCCGGCCCTCTGCCGGGCCTGGAAATTATATGTGTCATGGCCGTCAAAAGCGTTGTTGACTATATCCAGCTCAACTTCCATGATTTTTTGCGAAGGGCTGTAATCCCATCGGCTGATAGTATATAAACGGCTCTGCCCGAACTCCATTTCCTCCCCGACCGGGGTATACAGCAAGGCGCGGGTGGATGGTAAAAACCGCGATACCAGAAAAAAGAGAAGATACCCGGATATAATCACTATCAATGCGATTTTATTCGTATTGACGCGGGGCCGTTTTCCCAACCCGGGCAGCCCTCTTTTTTCTTCTTCTTCAATTTCTTCAATAAACTCGTTTTGCTTTTCCGGCATCAATCATCCACCTCTATCTCCATTTCCAGCGGGGGCCGTGTTATTTGCTTTTCCTGCGGCCTTTTTTGGATTTGGGTTCTCCCCTGGAAATCCCGATAGACCGTAGGTATTTGCATTTGCCTGCACGAATCCTGGAAACTCCGTATTTCCGTCGTTTCTCCTGTAGCGCATATCCACACCTCGTCGGCATCTTCTATGCGGTCTACCACCTCGACGGCCTGCCTGTCTATCAGAACATATACCCTTTTTTTCCTCATGCCGTTCCCCCCTCCTATCATGCGCCGCCGGAAAACAGCCTCATTTCATCTTCTGTCAAATCGACATGGAACAGGATATTCCTATCGCCGGATATTGCCAGCAGGCAATCCCCCTTCCCGAATTTTGGGATACGGGTCAGCTCTGATTCCGTTATCTGCCCCTGGAAGGTGGTGCGGAGCAAATCCAGGCAATTACTATCCTGCTGCATGATGAATTTATACTGCGCCAGTTCAAAAAGCGACATGATTTTTTCGACGGCTTTGCTGTCCGAAATGGAAGGGACAAATTCACGGATGGACGGGGTAGCGTACAGCAGTCCGCCAAAATACTTCCGGCTTTCTCGCTCATACGTCAGCAGCTGCTCGACGGCGTGTAATTTGTTGGTATTGATAATCCGATGGGCCTCGTCGATAATCACCAGGAACCGCGTAATATCCCGGAAATCAATCAATCCGTGGTCATACTGCTCCTTCATGGCTGAGCCGACCGCTATACAGTTCTGCCAGGATAGCATTAGGGCTACAAAAACCTGTACGTCAAAGATTTCCTGCTTTACATGGGACAGCTCTTGGATATTGAAAAACACTACCTGCTCATCCATGATGTCCTCAATTGACGTATGCCCGTTCAATATGTTCCCAAAATTGCGGATAACGTCCTCCAGGATAATGCAGATGCGGTTATACCTCTTTGCTTCTTCGATAAGCAGCTCCCGTTTTACCGCATTGTTTTCCTGCTCCACCGCGTTTTCTTCTATCCGCCGTTTAAGATAGGAAACGAAATCCTCCCATATGGGATAGGCCGCAGACGGAAGCCCTGTAATTTCTTCCCGTTTATCTGGCGTCAGGCCCAGCTCGTCGTAGAAGTCATACAGCAGATTGGAAAGCGTCGCCAATTCGTACTGATCCGCACTGGGTGCCAGGAATTTATACACAGTATTCAGCTTGGATATATGCCGCGTAAAATTCAGCTGTTCATTGTTGGGCAGCGTCGTCCGCAGGATTTCCAACGGGTTTAGTATCCCGTCCGTCCCATCCAGGGACAGGATTTTTCCGCCGTAATGACGCACCAGGGGGGTATATTCGCCGGTCGGGTCAAATCCCCTGACAAAATCGCCCCGCACAATACGGTCTTGCGCAATCTTTTTTATCGTGCTTGATTTCCCCGAACCCATATTGCCGACCAGCAGGCCAGTATAGGATTTCCGGTTGTTATCCAGGTGGAACGTATCCAGCATAACCTTTCCGCCGCTGGTCTGCGTAGTCCCGAGGAATGTGCCGCAGGGGTCTTCCAGGGAAGCAAAATGGAACGGGTCGCCCCAGGCCAAGGCCCCGGCTGCTATTATCTGCCCGTATCTTTTGGATTCCGTTTCCTGCTGGATATGGTAGGGCTGATACATTGCCCGCCATTCGTTTTCCGATTCATTCAGGAAGATAGCCGCCTTATAGTTATAGGTTTCCAGCCGGGAAAGCACGTCTTTTACCTTGCTGTCCAAATCCGCCCGGGTATATGCGGAAACATACAGCCGGGCATGGATTAGCTTAGTGATTTCCCCCATGTCCGTTACTTCTGCGTATAGTTCCTCCAATTCCCCGTGCCGGCGGTTGGCGTCCATTATTTCAGAAATATCCGTGGCGCTGTAGAGCCGGCTGCGCTGTTCTCTGGTAGACTTATTGATATTCTTTTGTACTTCCAGCGTGTTTTCCGTGGCAATATCAATCGTCGCCACAACGTCGTTCATCATCATCAGCTGCACGAGCCATAATTGCGGCAGCTCCTTATGCGGATAATCGTACACATGGATACAGGCTTCATAGCCGACGCCGGTTCGGATATAAGCCTCATCGCTGAAAGTAATCCCGCCCTGCGGCTGAATCTCGGCCAATAGCTGCTTGTCCAGCAGTTCCTTCTTTTTCACAGCTATCCCCCCTATCGGCTTGACGCTTCCAGCTTGTTGTTCATCTGCTGCAAGATATGGTACTTCTTTTCCCGGTCGATTTTTATTACAAGGTTGCTGGCTCCCAGGCTCTTTGATGCTATGGAAAAGGCTTCCCGAAGCTGGTCGGGGGAATCTGCAAACAGCATCAGGTAATATTCCCGGTCGGTAGAGTGCTTTTGTATCGCCTGGAGCTGGGCAAGCTGCTGCTGTAGATGGGCCTTATAAACCGGATTGGTTGTCCGGTCAATCCTGTGCTGCACATAGTCGCGCTGCCGCCTTGTATCGGTCGGGAAATTCATGGCAATTAGTTTTAGGTCGGCTGAATACGTCTGATAGAATTTCTTCAGGTTCAAAATGTCGTAGTTCAAATCATCGTCGCTCATGGTGTACAGGTCTTTGGTGCGTATCTGCACAATGTCCATGCAGCCATTCCGCATGATGAACATATCTTCTTCATACCGCAAAATGGGTATCAAATCCCGCATGGATTTATCGGTTGCCAGGAAATCCAAAAGGCCCAACTTACTCCACCCGCCTTTTCTTCGGTATATATTCCGGCTTGTAGACGCCGCGATACTTCTTCAGATAAATCCATATGGATTGGTACTGCTTTTTCCCTGGGTTTTGCTTCGACGGGAAAATAAGGAACAGGCCAACCAATAATGTGAATATCCAGAAAGGCACCGTCAGCAATTCGTGTACCAGCCCGATTTCCGTGAATACGAATGTGCCAAAGGCCCAGCCCACCATAAACATCAAATCCCCTACAGAAAACCGCTTGTATACATTTATGCTGGCCTTTAATTCCTCCGGCATGATATAACGGTTACTCACTTTTCATCATCCCTTTTCCCTGTCTTTTTTTCCGGCTTTTCCGGCTCTGGCTGAGGCGCAAAGGCCGCTTTTTCAGTAACCGGCGCAGCAGGGGAAGGAGCCGGCGGTGCGGGCGGTGCCGGCTGCGACGGCTTGGGAGCCGCCGGCTGCGCCTGTTGTGCGGATTGCGTGGTTTGTGTGGGAATCACCGATTCCCTGGCCGGCCCTGCTTTTGGAATCGACGGGCTTCCCGGCGACGCTTGGGCCGGCTTTGCCACGCCCTTTTCCGGCCTCGGGCGTTCCGCCCAATATCCCCTGTTCGCACCCGGTTTTTTATCCGGCTGGTTGTCCAGGTCGGCTTGAAGAAGTATCCGCTGGCGCTCTGTCAAATCGCTGTTTGCCGACAGCATGTCCGCATCGGTAACATTGGCGGGAGCCGTGTTATTGATACCCTCAAAGGAGCTTCGTTTATCTTCGTCTCTTTCCGATGGGCTGTCGGAAGCCGCCGCCGTCCCTACCGCCGCCGTTTCTGCGGCGCTGGCGGCTTTATCGGTCGGAAGCACTCCGGGCTGCTGGTTGTTGATTGTAGCGGAATTTGTCGAATTTACATTTACCCTGGAATTGTCAACGGAGCTTCCGCCTCCGGCCTGCGCTTTTTGCGATGCGTAATAGTCCTTCTTATCCTTGGCCGCGTCCCTTTCCATTTGCAGCCGCTCACGGTTCATCTTCCTATCCTGATGGGCGTGCCTGCTGGCGTTCACCCTGCCGAGCAGACGCCCAGGTGCGGAAGCTACGCCTTTCGCAGTACGGGCCGCAGCGCCGATTGCCATAATGGATTTCACGCTGCTGGAAAGCCCTACATCAATGTCCAGGATACGTTCGAAAATATTCGGCCCGTCGATAACGGCAGCTGCAAATGGTATCAGCAGCAGGCCCCGCAGCAGGGAATTGGATACATGGCTTGTCAGGTATTCCTGCCCCAGAAAAAAGAACTTTATCAAAAGCATCGTAAAGAAAAAGACGCAATAAGTATTCACTATCCCTTGAACTACCCGTTTCATCCGCTGGCCGTTGTTGGCGTCCGCAATCGCCACAAGCGGTAGGATGGTATTGTGTATGGCGATTTCAAATATAAGCCGGCCCGTCTTGAACGCCGTGAAAAAGACGGCTAAACAAGTGGCAATCATTGAAATATACAGGGTGAAAAAATCTATGTTGTAGCGGTAATACCAGCTTGTAAAATCCCAGTTTAGGAGAGGTATCACCATTTCGTCAATTTCTTCTACCACAAGATTTCCCGATTCATCCGTTTGGAGCCTGCTTGTAAACAGGTCGGGATAATTCAAATCCGTATCTTTCGTGATTTTCTCGGTCGGGTCGATATAGGTCGCATTCTCGGGGGTGCTGGAAAAGCTGTTGGTCGGCCCCCCGGAAACGGCGCTGCCAGATACCGTATACACCGTGAATTTATTGGTATTGTCAATGTATTTCAAATCCACAATACAAGATGCTAGAATCCTTTCGCTGGTGCTGGCGTCCCCTCCACCGATTAGCTCACGGCTGTATATCGTCAACTTGTTTAGGGTGGTGATGGCAAAGGGAAGCAGTATCATAATGCTTACGGCAAACACCACATTCTTAACGAGCTTTGGCCGTTCCCCTTCCTTCTTGAACATAAGCAGTACGCCGCAGGCCACCAGCACCGCCGCAAGCAGGATGATGAGCAATACCCTTAATTCAGTCCGGGAAAAGAAATTCTTTACAGGCCCCCATTCCGTAAAACTCAAAATCCCGTATACCGCGTCCAGCACATCTTCCGCCGCGTCTACCAGCGTTTTTAATGCCGTAGCGAGGCCCCAGCCTATCCAGATAAACAGGTCATAAAAGATATTGCTTTGCGAAAAGAAGGATTTCCAGGTCATTAGTATCTGCTTTATATCCATCCTCACCGCTCCTCTATCATCATCCGCAGGATTTCGAGGCGTTGTTCTTCCGGCATAATCGGGCAGTCATTTTCTATTGACTGCTCTAATAGGCCAGTCACTGATTCCACCGTCATGGTGCCGCAGTTTTCGCCGAAACACCCCGTCCCAAGTAAAATTTCTATAATCTCCGGCCCCTTTTTCAAGTCCTTAATCATAGCCTTTAATTGGAGTTCGCTCTGGGGATGGCGGCTTGCGCCGTCCTCCCCGTTCTCTATTTCTTCCGTTAATCTGTCAAGATAGGCGTCCGCGTCCCATACCCGGCTTCGTAAGTCTATCTGCCTGGTACTCTCGTCCAGAATCGAGTTAAAGTCCACCTTGTCCGGGTCTTTGAATGTGTCCGTCAAATATTCGTACCGATATTTCATCCGGCTTTTTCCCGTGTTCAGGATGGGGTAAGGACGGATTTTATTTCCCTGCAAATCCGTCCGTTTTGCGACCCTCTTTACAACGCTTTCCCCTTCCGTCAAATTCATCAGCCGGTTTTCATCCAGCAGCGGCCTCTCCGATGTGGATTCCGTATATGATTTTTTCCCGCCGGCTGCGCCTGTCCGGGATATATCTTCAATGGTTTCCTTCCCGAGCAGGACGGAAAATTTTGACGCAGTTTTTTCGTCATTCGTCATAATGTAAACCTGGTTTGCGCAGTTCCCTATAATGGTGTCCGCCGCTTTCCCGTACAGGGTTTCCACCTGGGCATACGACTGGATTACCAGGTCAAAACAGATTCCGCGTCCAAGGCAGACGGTAATCAGCTGGTCCATGCTCTCGATGGGCGGGATATTCCCGAACTCATCCAGAATAAACCGCACTTCACGGGCGCATTTCCCTGACTGGCTGTTGGTGGCTGCTTTTGCTAATACGAAATACAGCTGACGGATAAACACCGATGCAAAAAAGTGGTTGGATTTATCATAATCCGGCATGGATATGAATACCGCAATCGGCTTTTCCCCAAAGCCAACGTCCAGCAGGTTTATGCTGCTTTCCGCCGTCAGCCTGGCATTTTTCTCGGACAGGAATGCGGTCAGCGCCGTTTGCGTATTGATGAATACGCTTCCCTTCGTTTTCTGGCCGGCCAGCTCCACCGTCCCGTATTTCAGCTTGGCGGGGTCGCAGGCCGGGCGGCGGGAAAAGTACAGGTCGATTGCCCCTTCAAATTCGCTGAACTTCTTCCGAGCCAGCGTCGTGAAGGTGTTCAGTATGGAATACATATTGATTTTTTTCTCGTTTTCCCGCGTCGGGACAAAAGCCTCGTCCGGGAATACGTAATTTTTCCGTATGCTCTCGCATTCATCCCAATATTTCTTTACGGTTGCCGGCGTACTGGAAAGGGCCTGCGCCGTTTGCTTTATATCAAGGCCCTTCGCCCTGCACTCGTATATTTCCCGGCAGCGCTGGGCATGTTTCTTTTCCGATGCTTTCAGGGCGGTATAAGCCGCCCGTTTTTTCGTCCATTCCAGTTGTCCGAGGGTATTGGCCTTTTTGTCTGCTTCCAGGCAATCTTCAATATGCGCCATGATGAGCGCACAGAGCATGGCTACCGATGCGCTGTCCCATAATTTAGAATCGCTTCCGGAGGCCGAGGGGTTGTATATGGAGTAAGCGAAGGTGGAGCATAGCAGCTCCGCCTCGCTGTAGTCCTCCCGCTTATATGCGTCAATGATGATTTGCAGGGGGTTGTACCCCATCGAATCATCCGGGTTTTCAAGGTTCAGGATATGCACCTCATATCCCCTGGCCCGCAGCGTTTCCGCGCTGGCCTTGTATAGTTCCTTTTTGGGGTCTGATACGATAAGGGATTGCTTCTTTTCCGCCCGGCTGCATATGTCAATCAGCGGGAACACATACATTTCACCTTTGCCGGAACGGGTGATGCCTATTATCAGGTTATTGGTAAGGGTGTTGTCGATATACAGCTTGTCCCCCATCCGGGAAATCGGCAGGCCGCCCCGCCCAGGGAACGGGGTATCCTTTTCCTCTATTTCCGGGTACTGCGCCTTTATTTCCTCCATAGTGGCCCAGCGTTGTACCCCCCGCTGCCCGAAATTGACCGTCCCGTAATTGCGGAAAAGGAGATAGGCCGTCCTGATGCCGGCGCCGACGGCCACCGCCGCCATAATAACATAGATATACCACGGCGCGCCGCCTACGGCGAAAAACAGGTGTATCCCTATGTTGTAGTCGGGTGTCAGGAGATGGGACAGGTTTTCTAAAATCTGCAATATCAGGTTGCACAGGCAGTTTTCCAACAGCCAAAGCCCCGCAGCAGCGGCTATCCCGCAGGCCGCAATTACTGGCGTGTGGGACAGGAATCGCGTAAGCCATAACAGGCGGCTTTTTGGTTTTTTCTCTACAACCGGGATTTCCACAGAGGGGTTCTGCTGTTTCATGCCAATCCATCCTTTGCATAGGGTTGTATCCAGGGGTACGGGGGTTTCCCGTACCCCTGGGCCGTCGTGCTTAAAATGCGATTTGCCCTATAACGTACTTGGCGATTTCCATTGCGCCTACTATCAATACCGCGCCGATAGCTACCCAAGGCAGAGTTTTTTTGGCCCTCTGCCGCCCTTCGTCCCCGCCTACTATGCAGGCAATACCAGTGCCGACAAGGGCAATGGCTACGATTATCCATACAATCGGGCGGATGGAATTGATGAAATTCACACCCGTCTGTTCCAGGTTGGTGATAGCGTCCGCCAGAATCCATTTCAGTTCCATTGATTTCAAGTCTCCTTTTTCCTTTTTTTCTTTGCCAGGACATACAGGATGGCTACTATAAGCAGTGCCAATACCAGCACACCGACGCCAATTCCAATTACCAGGGGGATAATAGAGGGCTTTTCCTCCTGTATCACGATGGGATTATACACCGCCTTTGCTTGAATCCTGTAGCTGTAATCGCCGGTTTCAACCGTCTGCTCCGCCGTGTATACTGCCGTCCCCATATATCCGGGTGCGTCGGCAAGCTGGATAGTATCCGCATACTCCGCCCGATAGGTAGCGCAGTATTTCCGGCCAGCCGCTACAGCGTCGCGGTACATCACGCCGTCGCGCTCATACGGCTCCCCTGCCCAGGATATATCATCAATCGCGTAAAGGTTGGTATCCAGCCCCAAAAGCCCGAGAATGTCCGCCTCATACCCTTCCAGCGCGGGCTTGTCCTCGTTGTATGGGACATAGCGGCTGCCTATCTGGTATCCCGCTGCGTCGTATATTTCAAACGTGATGGGTATATCCCTGTTTTCCCTCCATGCCAGGTCGGAAACCCGCCGAAGCTCCACCAGCGGCAATTCTGCCGTTTCCGTGCGCCCGGTCGCTTCATCCTGATAGGTCGCCGTCTTGCTTGACGGCGGGACAGGTTCCGTCACCACATCCGGCCATTCGGTATAGGCGGAAACGGCTACGCGCCGGTTTGTTACAGCGGCGTCGCTGTATACAACCTCCTTCAATGCGTACTCTATTCCGTCCACAGTCACGGCCTGCTCCGGCTGCATATTCTGGGTATACATGGGTTCCGACTGGATTTCGTAGGTTATGGTTTCCTGCTTCGTGACGGGCGTTTCTTCCAGCACCTCATAGGAGATGCTGTCCAGCGCATAATCCGTCCCGTTATCCGTAATCGTTTCTGTAAAGAAATCGCTGTATTCCGCGTCCGGGCTGTCCGCATCAAATTCGACAACCTGTGTCATGGCACCGTCCTCCGCCGCAACGGGGAACGCCAACAATGCGGTAATGGCAAGGGCCGTCACCATACGCTTCATCATTTTGTTTCACCCCTCTTTTTCCGTTTCCTGGCTGCAATCGCCACGGCAACAGACACCGCCGCCAGAGCTGTGCTGCTCATCACTGGGAATCTATTCTCGCCAGTGTCCGGCACATAGTCCTGTCCCTCTGTAATATCCTCGTCGTATGTTGCGGTAACTTTACCGATGATCGGCGCGTTCTTTACCTTCCGATGACTATGCAAAATTAGGTTTTCTTCTTCGTCCTGCTCCATCCCGATAGTGAAGTAATACTTGCCGGCGTCCTGCTGGTAATGTGGCGGCGGGGTGATTTCCTGTAGGTAATACTCCCCGTATGGCAGGCTGTCCGGCTCGGACGCTGCATACCCGTTTTCATCCGTCGGCGCAAGCGTCAATATCAACCTCCCGTCCGTGCTGTAAACGCCATAGACCGCCCCGGCCAGCGGGACGTTCGGGAAGCCCTGCGCGATAACGTCCTCCGGCATATCCGATTCCTTGATAATGGATATGTCACCGTAAATGACGCTGTTCCTAATGGCTTCCCCGTCGTTCACGTCAATACGGACAAAGGGGATTTCCTGTCCGGGCTTTTCAAAAGCAACCGGATACTGGGTGTCGTCCAGTTCATAGCCTGCCGCCGTGGTAAGCTCCTGCACATACCCCACAAATCCGACTGGCAAATCGACCGTAAACGCGCCCTGGCCGTACTGGTCGATTCCTGCCACATCAACAAGGCTTCCCGCTTCGATGGCAACATTCCCGTAAATGTCCAGAATGTCCTCGGACGTGAACAGGCCGAAGGACATATCCTGCCAAACGTCCGGGTTGGGATAGACGGGGTTTTCCTCCCATTCTTTCCAGAATACAATCCGGGCTTTCTGCCGCTCGTTGTAGACGGTCGCCGTCACAACGATTTCTTCCTGCCCACCCGGCTCCAGCCGAATCATGCCCTCGTTAGCACCGATAAAGAATCCATCCGGCGCGATAGTTTCCCTGTACAGATAAGAGCCGGGATACAGGCCCTCAAAGACGGCGGGCGCGTCGGCTGTTGTGGCCTGTGTATCTACCAGTTCTCCGGCTTCATATATAACTACGCCGTTGACGATTATATCCTCCTGTGCGTACAGTTCCACCGTCATTCCGGGAAGGTACTGCGTCTCGTATATCGGGCAATAGATCATTCCCTGCTCGGTCAAGCGGAAATCTGCCCCGGTCAGCACCTCCCCTTCCTTGTAAATTTCTATACGGCCAAGCTGCGGTGCGTTGGCGGCGCGGATGGTGATAGTCGCCCCGTTCTCGGTAATGTCAAAGGAATGTTTGGTTGTATCAAGCAGCCAACCTGCCGGGGCCTGTTCTTCAAGCAGATAATAGCCGGTTCCGTAATTGATAAGTCCGCTCTTGGCATAGCCCTGCGCGTTGGTTATCAGTTCTCCTATCCGTACACCGTTGCTGTCGTATATGCCGTATACCGCATTTGCAAAAGCGGCCCCGTTTACGGTATCCGTCTTATACAGCTCGACATATCCCTTTTTCAATTCGTTGTAAATTTTCAGCTCCGCTATGGCATCAGCGGCAACGTCTATCGTCTGCGACGGGGACAGTAAGTAGGCTTCGGTCAGTTCGCTTTCCAGTTCTTCAACGGTATATTTTCCTGGAAGCAGGCCGTCAATATGAATTTCCCCGTTTGCGTCCGTGGTGAATTGTTCCTCATATCCATCGGGGCCGGTAACGGTGAACGGCACCCCGGCCAGGGGCGTTGTGCGTCCTTCGAAGGTCTTAACGACCTTCAAGCCGCCGCGCTTCAAGGTGTTGGTAAAGCGGACAGTGGCCGTCTGGCCGGCGGTAATCGTCACGGTCTGGCTCTGCTGCGCGTTGTACTGCTCCGGGGTCTGTTCGGTGACGGTATAAGTTCCAGGCAACAAGGAAAGGGTAAATTCCCCGTTGGAGCCGGTAACGGTTTCTTCCCGGTATCCGTTCGGGCCGGTAACGATAAACCGTATTCCGGCCACGTTCCCATCCTCCGACGTTTTTATCAGCCGTAGCTCCCCATACTTGTAATTGTTGGTAAAGCGCAGGGTTGTAGTCTGGCCGTCGCGGATGGTGAAGCTCTGGCTTTCTGGCGTTACATACCGATCCGGCACGTCAATTTCTGTCGCGGTATATGTCCCTGCGGGAAGCGTCAAACTGATTTCGCCGTTGCTTCCGGTGGTTACGGTCTGGTCGATACCATTTCCCTGTATACGGAATTTCATCCCCGCTACAATGCCATCCGCCGAGGTCTTGATAAGGCGCATAGAGCCAGTGGCCGTGCGGATACTCAAAGTAGACCATCGCGGGTCGTCCAGCATACCGCACATCATTTCCTGTCCCTTGCCGTCCGGCGCTTCCAGGACGGCAAAGGGCGCGGTCTGCGGCATGGTGGACAGATTCTTTTGAAACCGTAAAGCACTTGTAGACATAACTGGCTTAGTGGCGGTAAAGGTCACGGTGTTTCCGTTGATAGAACAGCTTACGCCGGAAGGCAAGGTGGAAGTCAAGGTGCTGTTGGCAAGCATCCCATTGGTATCGGTGATGCTCCCCTTATAGGCTTTGCTGGCCGCGTCCCAATTCAGCGTTAAGGTCTGCTCGTCAAAACTCGTAAGAACATCGTGTTTTGCCATGTCCGCCCATATCTTGTTGTAGGCGGTCAAGGCCGGGGTTGCTTCTCCGACATGGTGACCGTTCCCATCATAGGGGTACAGCATGTACTTCTCATAAAAATAGCGGGCATTATCCTTCGCGGCGGGGACGGCTGGTGTGTCCTCGTTCCCGGCGGATTTGTAATTGGCGGTGAAGCCGTTGAGCGTCCGCCGTCCCGTCACAATTTCCCAGGCGATAGCCTGCGTCGCGGCATAGGCATCGTCTACCGTGGACACACCAAGTTCCTGCGGGGTCTGGCCTGGGAATCCGTAAATGGACAAAAGCTGTAGCAATCTTTGCTTTGTTCCTCCAAGTGTCGCCCAATAAACACTTTGAGTAATATTTCCTGTTGAACTGGTGTAAATGGTACGCTCCCCGTTGCCGTAGTCCGTCCACTTGTGTATGCAGTACATGAACGTTTTTCCGTCATACTGCGGGGTATAAATGCCCTTTACCTGTAGAATGTCGATGGAATATCCCTCGTACCAGTAAAGGCGGTTGTTGTAGTGGTTTTCCCGGTTCCCGCCGTTGCTGGTGCTGGACGTTTCGCCGGGCTGCCTGCCGCCGTGGAACGCCCACACCTGGTCGGTCGTAACCGTCACCCGGTCGCCGTTCTGGTAGCTGGCCGCTAACGCGGTAAGTGTAGACAGTGCGATAAACAGCACCATTACCAAGCCGAAAATGCGTCCTACCCTTTTCATGTTTTCAGCCCCCTCTAATCAAAGAGAAAATAAATATTATAGTTTCCCGGGTAATCCTGGTCTGGTTCAAACCAGATTTTGCAACAATACAAAGATAGACGTTCCTGGTTCTCCACGTAATAAGGAATTTCATCGTTAAATAGCGTATTTTTTAGGCTAAGAAGATTTGGATATTCCGTATAGGCAAAAGTGTTTATCGGATTATCCCAGCTTACCCCCTCTTTTGTCAGGCTATCATCCCACACAAGGCCGACGCGGGCAATCTCGGCTTTGCAGTCCTCGATAATCGCGTCCACGTCATAGGGGTAATACCACGGATCGCCCGCGTGGGGATTCCCCGTCGTGGTAGTCGTGGGCGGCTTGGTGGTTGTAGTAGTGGTTGAGGTAGTCGGCTTTTTGGTGGTCGTGGTGGTGGTCGTGGTGGTTGGCTTCTTGGTGGTTGTCGTGGATGAAGTCGGCTTTTTGGTGGTCGTGGTCGATGTGGTAGGGTTCCCCGGCGTCCCATCCGGCTTCTTGGTGGTGGTGGTCGTGGTCGCCCGCGTGGTGGTGGTTGTTACGCGGTGTTCGGTAATCGTGCCGGTCACGACGCTTCCCTTCGGATCGGTTTCTATCGTGATAACCGGCGGCACGACTACCTCCGTAACGGTAGCGCCGTTATCATCCGTTGCCGTGCGGATTTCCGTCGGCAGTTCTGAAACAATTTCCGTCACGATGTTGCCGCTTGGGTCTGTTACGACGCCCCCCTCGCTGTCCGTCACCGCAAGGACGGCGGTAGTCGTTGTCGGTTCCGCTGTCTCGCTGGCGGTTGTCGTTCCTCCCGACGAAACCCCTTCCGCCTGTTCCGGCTTCTGGCAACCGGTCACGGCCAGAGCCATGCAGAGAACAGCGGCGCAAAGAGATAGTAATTCTTTCTTCATTTAAAAGCCCCCTCTGTAGTCAAAGAAATAGCGCATGGTCGATAACGCCATCATCGACCATGCGCCTACATGCGAGAATAAGATACTGTTTGAAGGCCATAATCAATCTATGGCACACTCGCTTTTCTTTTGTTTTCTTAAAAAAACGCCGTATCCTTTCTTTCTTTTAGCATAGCATAATTGGATTATTTTGTCAATTTTTGAATCATTTGAGAAAATGGTGTTTTACTCCGTGTTTTTCAGTTATGGTTTCCAATATTTGCTTCAGATGCAAGTATTTCTTCGATTTCCTCGTGGTTTTCTCTAATGCAATCTTTTATTTCCTGCGTCATTTCCGTAAGGCTTTCTGACGCTATTACAGCCGCGCAATCACGGCAGATCCGCGTCTCATAAACCATTAAAAGAGCTTCGTCTTTTTCCATTCCGCAAATGCTGCATAGATGCTCCATGTTGCTGGGCCTTAAAACAATCGCCCCATTTTCAAGCGTCATGTTGAGCTTGCTTCCATCCCGGATTTTTAGCTCATGACGAAATTCCACAGGCAACGCGATTCTACCTAACCCATCAACAATTCTCGTTATCATTCTGCTTTACCTCCCTTTTTTCGTGGCTTTATTATAACTGATTCGACAATCATTTTGTGTCGAAAAATAAGTGCAAACTAGAAGTTTTCATTCGTGGGATATAATTTCCTTGAATATATCAGAATGGTGGTATTATATGGCTTATGATTTTGGCTTGCGGCTGCAAATGTGTCGGAAGAAAGCTGGATTGAGCCAACGAGAAGTAGGCAAACGTTTAGGAATTACTGGAACTGCTGTAGGAAAGTTTGAAAACAATATTTCAATTCCTTCTGCTGAAAGGCTAAAGCAGCTTGCGTATTTATATAATGTATCTACGGATTATCTTTTGAATATTAAGGTAAATCCGGCAGTAGAAGAAAAGGAAGATGCCGCTAGGATTCGTCTGGAAAAGCTGGAAGAAATTCAAAAGATGTTGTCGCTTCTGCAAGAGGAAGTAGACGATCTGAAAAAGCATTATGCTGACTGATATAAATGAGGTTCAAGTTGAAACCAATTTATCAGTTAGGCGGAGCCGCATCGCCTGTTTTGGTTCCGTCGCATTAGGCTCCGAAGCTCACCGCAGAAAAACGACAAAGCCGCTGGAAAAATCCAGCGGCTTTCTATTTTCTTCCAATGTGCTAATATTAGTACGGAAGCAAAGACCGCCAGTTCTCCAAAGTTCAGCGGTCTTTACTTCTGACAACGGGGGCAACCGCTAATCTGCGGTGTCTCTCTATCTATAGTAGTATACATGCCGTCCTGGATTTTATCAATCATGGATGGTGCAGCAGGCTCCGCAGATCGGCGCGGGCCTATAACCTTATGAAACTGTATGAAGTTTCATAAGGTTAATAAACTTCATAAGAAGCCAGCAGAGGGGAATACCCCTCTGCTTTTTGTGTTTCACCCATTCTAATGCTATAATTGATAAATGAAAGGTGGGATTTTCTTGAATGCCATCAAAAAGATAATTGAATTGCAACAGAGCAGCGGAAAAACGGAAAAGCAATTTCTTTTAGACATTGGACTAAAGCCGCGCCTTTTTGCACATTGGAAATCTAACATGCAGCCAAGGCCGGAACACTTGAAAGCAATAGCAGAATTTTATTCTTTACCATTAGACTATTTTTCAAAGGAACATGGGCAGCCAGAAGCCGATCCAGTTTGCCAAATGAGCGAAGAACAGAAGATAGACAGAGCAGCTCACGCGCGGCCCATACTTCGCTTTGCAAGAATCCCATCAAGTTTATCGTTGCCAAAAAGAAAAGGAATTGCCTTTGTAGACTTTGAGCATTGGTGTTTTTCATTACGGGATGAATTTAAAATGCGCCCCAATATTACAGAATGGGTTGAGGATATTTTTCATCGCGCCAGCATAGAAGAAATCTTATTCTTCGGAGATTTCTCTGAGCCAGCGCTTCAAAATGAAATGGGAGAAATCCGCACATATACTAACCGCATTATTGATACTCATAATCCAGACCGCCATAAGAAGGATTTTACCGATTTTATTATGATAGACCATATATATCAAACAGTAATTAGCAGGCCCGAAATTTCTTGCTTTTTCATTGTAACTGGTGATGGGCATTTCAACTCTGTTGCTTCGTTTCTTAAAAATTATTGTCAAAAGGAGATTGGTGTTTACGGGGTAAAGGGCTGCATGAGCAGTTCGCTTAAAAAGACCGCTTCATGGTATATCGAATTGCCGGAACAGTCCGATATGTATTTGACCTACTATAAGATGATTTTAGACAACCTTTACCACCTACAAAGCACCAATAAATTCATACTCCCCACTTTTATGAAAACCGTTCAGGCTGTATCTGATAGATATAATGTAGCCGATGAGCTAATAGCTTCTGCGCTTAGAAAATTGCTGGATGAGGGATATGTGTATTTAGAAAAAAGGCGTAGGCCGGGTGGATTCCATGAACAAATCAATGTCCTTGTACCAGATTGGAATAAAATCGAAGAAAATCGTATCTGGACAAATACAAATGGGGTCAAAGGTCATATGCAGGCAGATACACAAAGTTCAGTATAACACAGAAAAACGACAAAGCCGCTGACGGGCACAGCGGCTTTGTCGTTTGGCTATTATCTGGAGAGGTGGAGATGGGAAGCCAATAAAACTTTGATCGCATAGGAATAATACCATTAAAATAATGGGTTGTCAATATAAATATGCTAACTAATAGGTTTCAATTTGAAACCCTGTTTTGTATCTCACTGTCAGGACTAGGCCGGAGCCGATGAGCGCGGCCGGAGCTTTCCTTTGAGATACACCAGCGTGTTCCTGTATCTCAAAACCGTTGCCGACGAGCTGCTTCGATGACCGATTTTGAATTACAAAAGGGGTTCAACTTGAAACTCTTTGAACAAAAACGCCAGAGCCACCATGCAGAATGATACTCCAGCGTTTTTTGTTCCGTACTTATTTGAGCTAAGATTATTGAATTGTGGTATAAGTTCCTACTTTTAGGTATGGGAAGTGTCAACTAAATTTTGTATCGTCCTGATCGTCCTGCACGAATAACAAAAAAATTAGCTAATAAAATCATAGGCGTTATAATTAAAATGGAATTACCTGCATATTGCAAATATGCGTGATACGGTATATGAATTGAGAGTTCCAGCTTTTTTTGTAAAACATTGCTCAGAATATTGTTTATGACCGTAGATGAAAACAGAAAGCCTAGTCCACAGCTAAAAAGCAAAAATATTAACCACATTCCCGTCATCAATAAATATATATGTACATTTCTATACCCCAGTAAATACAAAATATGATTGCTTAAATGTTCATCTCTCCATTTCTTTATTATAATAAGACATACCATGATAAAAATAATAATTAGAATGGCTACCAGCATATACTTGAAAAAGCGGAGAAATAGCGTAGAAACACGCAATATCTTGTAGTTATCCTCAATAAGCAATTCTTTGCTGCCAAGTAAAGCAATATCATAAACATAAAAAGTGCAATTGACTAATAATACACATGCAGATAAAAGTAAAATATATTGCAGATTTTTTTTCTGTTTGAGAAAAAAGAAGAGAAAGGTGCACCATTTTATCATTTAAATCACACTACTTCCTCTTTCGCAGCAACTATTGGAGATAATTTCTTGATATTTTCTATTGCTAGTATACTAGAAATCAGAGCAAGTGAAATAGCTATACCAAAAGCAACAAACATTGCGACCGGATTGATAACAATTACAATTTCGTTAATAAATACAAAATTATTGAATACAAATAAAATAAATAAAAGGATTAAAACTGAAATAACAATAGCTCCAAAGACTAAAATACCCAATTCTAAAAATATTATCGTATATAAATTTTTGTTTGTATAGCCTATACATTTTAGCAAACCAATTTCTCCTGTTCGATTCTTTACGTCCGAATTCAGAGAAAACATCAAATTAAAAGTACAGATAATGATTAAAATAACGGCTAATATATTACCGACTATTATAATTAAATTTCCAAACGCAGTATTAAAGGTCATTGCAATCTCTGCTATATATCCATTATCATTTATAGTATCTATGACCGTTTGAGCATTCTCATATTTATCGACTACAGTTAAAAATACATCTGGCTTGCTGACGTAATCATATAAATTACCATTCGCTACATTGTTAATTTTTATAACATCTTGAATAGGAATAAAGCAAACAGAATCTTCGCAATAAGAGCTTACCGAATCATAGACCCCCACAACCTTAAAACTGTATGTGTGTTCTTTCACAACTTTTATATCGTCAAAGTTAGAATAGTCGTATTCTCCGTAATGGACTGTGATCCATTCACCTATTAAATCTTCCCCATTTATATAATCTGCTTTATCTAATGTACTTAAGCTCTCAATTTTCATGCTCGGATAAAACCGTTGAGGTATAATCCCAACATTTGATTGATTTTCATCGAAAGATTCTCCCTTAATGACTTTAGGTATAAACCGATCATCTCCACCTCTTAATCTTATATTCCCGTCCATGTTTTCGTTGTTGCGAAACGATGTCATGCCATTCATGTTGTAATGCCCATCTTGTGGATAAACAGCAACCACATGTTCTATTTTTGATACGGCTTCCATAGCCTTCTCTAGTTCATCGTATGTAGCTGTCTCTACGAATATAGACCTACAATCAACATTGTTTAATGTGCTGTTTGTAATATAAGTAGATAATGAAGATTGAAATGATATGGTTAATATAATTATCAAGAACAGTAACACCAAAAACAACAAATTGCCAATGAGACTTTTTTTCCTTCTGAACAAATTAGCTTTTACAATCAATACTTTTCCATATAAAGTCATTTTATTCGACCTCTCGCTCTATCAAGATGCCTTTATTTAAATTATAGATTGTGTCTGAATAATCTTTTATTATCTCATCATGGCTAACTACGATTACACATTTTCCTTCATCAGCTAAATCTCTAAGTATTTTGAATACAATTTTTTCATTATCACTATCCAAATTTCCTGTCGGCTCATCAGCCAATATACACATAGGATTATTAGCCAGTGCTCTTGCGATAGCAACTCTCTGCTGCTCACCACCTGATAATTCTTTTGGATAATGATTAGAGCGAGAACTAAGACCAACCCTATCGAGTAGCAGCATAGCGCGACGTTTCATATTATCAATAGATGTTTTCGTTAGAAACATAGGAAGCATAACATTTTCATATGCTCTCAATTTAGGATTTAATAAATATGATTGAAATATAAAACCAATATCTCTATTTCTTATTTGAGCTTTTTGATTTTCTTTTATTAAACTGGTATCTAGTCCGTTAAAATATGTATTTCCAGATGTTTGCCGATCAACTAATCCTAAAATTTGTAATAAAGTGGATTTTCCAGAACCCGAAGCACCCGTAATAGAGATCAGTTTTCCTTTTAGAAAAACCATACTCACGTCGTCTAATGCTACAACACCATTTTTATATTTTTTAGTGATATGTTCGGCCCGTATCATAATGCTGCTGTTTTCCATAATATCAATCCCTTAAATTATTGGATGTACGGGGAAATCCCCGTACATCCATTCCAATTACTGATAACTTGTCATTGTTACTGGGTCGGCATGAATTCCCATTGTGCCAGCTTTAAATCTGAACACTCTTTTCCCGGCACCAGAATTTCCCAAAATTGCAGTTTTGCTTTGTTGCAAAGCAGTATGATGAATTTTTCCGCTTTTTTCGTTTGAAGTAATGCCAAACCAGCCCTTTTTCAGAACTGTAATAGTGGTTTCAGCTACATTTTGATACTTATGATCCTCATGCTCCAGGCAATAAAGTCCGCCTTCTTCAAACGTATAGTAGAAATAAGTAGACTTCATTTCTACTTTATAGTTGGGATAGTCATAAGAACGCTCGGCACCATCGTGCGTAACGCGCGGAGCAATTGCCAGATTGCTAACATATCCTTGACTCAAAGCATTTGCGCCGATTCCAAAAGGAACCACAAGAAGCATGGAAGCCAACGAGCCTACGATGATTTGCTTAAATTTCATTTCTACAATCCTCCACTCACATTTTACGTTAATATCCCCTTAGTTTCTTATAAAATAAGAAGTGCTGACCACGATTTTTATAAATCCACTTCTTATTCACCGCAAATATTGTTAGCACCCATAATCTGGTTTTATTCTAACACATTTATGATTATATTTCAACAATATTATGTATTAAAAAATATTTTTATTACATTATTATGCCCGACATATTTCCAAAAATTTACACTATTTAATATCTTTGAAAATGACAATGGTTTCGTACAATATAAAAGAGGTTCAACTTGAACCTTTTTTACCAAAAAACGTCGGAGCCACCATTCTGCATGGCTCCGACGTTTTATTTTTTTAAGACGCATAAAGATAAAACGCCAGAACACCACGTCGGTACTTCTGGCGTTTTATTTTGATAAGGGGGAACAAGTAAAGAGGACAGACAAAACTCTTGGCCGAGTTCCCATAAATATAATAACACAACACAAAAAAGTTGTCAATACTATTTTAACAACCGTTAGTTTTCATGCTGTAAAATTCAAACGGTTCGTGCATAGACCGCCAGAGCTAGAAGAGGTTCAACTTGAACCTATTTAATAGAAAAACGCCAGAGCCATCATGCGAAATGGTACTCTGGCGTTTACTACGGATGGAAAGGTATGAAAGGAATCAAGAGCCTTCCCTATTGCCAAGAAGTTTTAAGCTGCCTGTTATTCGTAGCACAATCCGTCAAATACAGGTTAATAAGCGTTTGATATGGGATACCAGAAACAGCAGCCTGGGTTTTGAAATAGTCAATCGTATCACTATCAATTTTTATCGTGATTTGCTTTTTCAACTGCTTGGCATAAGGGTTTTTCCTTGCTTTTGAAAAGTCATATTCTTCTCTCATATTCATCACCTCATGATTTCCCGTAAAATTTGCTCTCTGTCTTGGTGGCTTTCCTTGCAG
>CDZV01002392.1_pt1 | contig 35142 bp, 38 predicted proteins | sample 554851 | NCBI WGS metagenome assembly CDZV01 (sample SAMEA3182090, study PRJEB8094) | gut metagenome | biome: human; feature: gut; material: Stool; isolation source: human stools | place: Canada | collected 2013-03-12
AAATGCCCTCTAAAACACCCCGATTTCGGCTCGCAGTTGCCCCATTTTTTAATCATAACGGGGTCAAAAAGGGCCTGTTGCCCCATTATTAATCAAGAAAAACCGGGTCAGGCGAGGTCAAATCCTTCCAAAATCGGACAAAGGACAACAGACTTTTTGGAAAGGAAAAAGCCCGGAAAACCGCATGGTTCCGGGCTTTTTGAGCATTTTTGAATTGGTTTGTCGGGCCTGTTATCTCTTGCTGAACTGGGGCGCGCGACGAGCGCCTTTGAGGCCGTATTTTTTGCGTTCCTTCATACGCGGATCGCGTGTGAGGAAGCCGGCCTTTTTCAGAAGAGGACGCAGCTCTTCACTGTTATACTGCAGCAGGGCACGGGAAATGCCGTGACGGATGGCACCCGCCTGTCCGGTCACGCCGCCGCCGGCCACGCGGCACTCGATATCGAATTTATCGGTGGTGCCGGTGAGGTTCAGAGGCTGACGGACAATCAGCTTGAGCGTTTCCAGACCAAAATAGTCATCGATATCCCGATCGTTGATTTTCACACTGCCGGTCCCCTGATACAGACGGACGCGGGCAACCGACTTCTTTCTTCTGCCGGTACCGTAAAAATACGGTCTCTTATTGTAATCCATCAAAAGTGCCTCCTTCCTTAAAACTCGTAATTTTCGGGTTTCTGCGCGGCATGCTCATGGTTGCTGCCGGCATAGCAGCGCAGGCGGGTCTCCGCCTTACGGCCGATGGTGGTGTCGGGAATCATACCGCCCACGGCCAGCTCCATCGCCTTTTCCGGCCGCTGGGCCATCAGGATGGCATACTTGGTTTCCTTCATGTTGCCGATCCAGCCGGTGTGCCGCTGCCATTTTTTCTGCTCCAGCTTTTTGCCGGTCAGCACGGCCTTGGCGCAATTGATGATGATCACGTGATCCCCGCAATCCACGTGGGGCGTGAAGGTGGGCTTGTGCTTACCGCGCAGAAGCACGGCAGCCTGTGCGGCGACGCGGCCGAGGGGTTTCCCGGCGGCATCGAGGACATACCATTTACGGTCGACCTGACCCGCTTTTTCCATATAAGTGGACATTGCGATAACCTCCTGTTTCGTATTTCGATGGGGAACGAGAGCCGTTTGCGTGGAAACATGCCGGCATGGCCTGGGTAAAACATTCACGCATGCGTACGTTTTCACGCAAGCGGCCCGCAACAGTCCGCCCATCCGCCCGTTTTTGACGGGCATGCATGATAATACCACAGCCAAACAGCACTGTCAAGACCTAAATCCCGGTTTTTTTAATTTATACCTCTTATTCTCTCGTTTTCTCTCGTTATTACGGTATTTTGCTCGGTATCTCATTGATCATTCCAATTTTTCTCGTCCTGTTTTTTCTGTGTTGCGCCGGGCTATTCTCCGCGTCTTTGTACAATTTCTCCCTGTTTTTTATAGATGCTGCGGGCCGGCAGATAACCCCGCACCATCGACAGAGGGTAGACGCTGGTCTCTCTGCCAATTACGGTTCCGGGATTGAGCACGCTGCCGCATCCGACCTCCACCAGATCGCCCACCATGGCGCCGCATTTTTTCAGCCCGGTGGGGATCCGCATATCCTGCATCACCACCGTCACAAGCGATTTATCGCTTTTCACATTGGAGGTAATGGCGCCCGCACCCAGGTGTGCTTTGTATCCCAAAACGGAGTCCCCCACATAATTGTAATGGGGCACCTGCACGCCGTCAAACAGTATCACATTTTTCAGCTCGGTCGAATTTCCCACGACGGCGCCGGAACCCACCAGCGCTTGGCCGCGGATAAACGCGCCGTGGCGCACCTCCGTTTCCGGTCCGATAATCACCAGATCCCCGATAAAGGCGGAGGGGGCAATTTTGGCGGTCTTATGGATCCAGACACCGGGCTTTGGCGTATCGTATTCGTCAGGGGAGAGGGCTTCGCCCCGTTCCCGAATAAAGGCGCCGATGGCGGGCAGCACCTCCCACGGATACACTGTTTTCTCCAGCAGCGGCGCCGCCATCGTGTGTGTCAAATCCAACAGGGATGAGGTTGTGAGTGCTTTTGTCATGTACAATCGCTCCTTTAAGGTATATTTTTCCCACAGAAACCACTTTACCATGAATACGGCAGCGATACAAGAATATTTCCACACAAAAGACCGAATCGGTGGAAAAATATCGCAGCCAGTCCGTTGCGTTCACAACTATCTTGAACAATCATATTCTTCCGTTTAAAAAACCGCCGGGAACTCACAATGCGTGATTCCCGGCGGTTTCTGGGCCTGTTCGGTTTTATTCTGAATGAGAAAGCGGATATGTTGTATATCCTTATATATCGATGCGGCCGTACAGCGAGGCACTGCTTTCCTTTTCCGATTCGGTACGGGAAGGCGGCGTTGCGCCATCCGCCGTGGGAAGAGGATTGCTGCGGGGCACAAACTGTCTGACCGGCCGTTCCGGCGCAATATCCGGCATCCCGCTGCGCGATGTGTCGGAGCGGGACGCGCGTGCCGGGCGTTCGCTCCGGGATTCTTCACTCCGTCCCTCCGACCGGGAACCCTTGCCGCGTCCGCCGCGGGGTGCGCGGGCTTTCACGGGATTGTCGTCTGACGGCCCGATCACCACATGCCGATTCGGTTCGGAGCCGACGCTCCACGAGGTGACGCCCTTAATTTCCTGTACGGTGGTATGAATGATACGGCGCTCATACGGATTCATCGGTTCCAGGGAAGATTTGCGCCCGGTTCGAGCCGCCTGCCCTGCCATTTTCTTCGCCAGGCCAATCAACGCCTGTTCGCGCTTCTCCCGATAATTCCCGATATCGATGGTGACGCGGTAATACGCATTATCCACCCGATTGGCCACCAAACCCGTCAAATACTGCAGGGCATCCAGCGTGTCGCCGCGGCGGCCGATAACAAAACCCAGGTCCTCGCCCTGCAGCGCAAGTGTGCAGGCATTTTCTTCTTCCTTGATGTCGATGGACATCTCCGCCGCACCCATGCCTTTCAGGATGCTCTCCAGATAGGCAGCGGCAACCTTTGCCGGCGACGTCTCGATAAAACCGCGCACCTTCGCCGGGCATCCGCCAAATAAACCGAGCGTCTTTTTCTGGGGCATCTGCAGCACTTCGAACTGCATCTCATCAACGGCAACGCCCAATTCCGCGGCAGCGGCCTGCTTCGCCTCTTCAATCGTGTTGGCCTCTTTAATCGCTTCTTTTAGCACGATTCCCATTCCTTTCCCTTTTATATTCTGCAAGACGGCCGGTTCACTTTTCTTCGAAATCCTTTGGCAAATGCCCGTCGTCCGGCTTCTCCTCTTTAACAGTCTCTGGGGCTGAACCGGCATCCTCTTCTGCCGGGATATCCGTTTTTTCGGTTTTCTCGGCAGCGGCCGCTTCCCTCCTGCGGATCTTATTGGGATTTTTGGAGGGCTCCACCGGTTTTTTCGCCGCCGCGGCAGCTTCCTGCCGTGCGCGTTCCTTGGCTTCCGCCTCTTCCTTCTCCTGGCGGCGGAGTTCTTCCTCCTCACGCAGGCGCGCTTCCTTCAGCCGCTTTTTATCCTCCGCTTTCTTTTTGCGCCGCTCTTCGTATTCGATTTCAGCCTGCGCACGGATTTTAGCGGGATTATAAATACTGTTGAGAATGATGGTTTGAATAATGGCGATGATATTGGAGCAGATCCAGTAAATGCCGACGCCGCCCGGCACACTGAAGGTAATGAACAGGGAAAACAGCGGCATCATGGCCAGCATCATCACATTGGTGCAGCCCTGCCCCGGCATCTTTTCACCATTCGCATTAATCTGCCGGGTATAGTGCATCGAAATCATGCTCGACGCCAGGGCGGTGAGACCGGAGATCAGCGGAATCAGCCACAGAATATTGATACCCGCAAAGCCCTTCTCATTCCAGGGGCTGTCCAGCAGAGTCCCTCCGAAAAAGGAAAAGTCCTCCCGGATCTCATACATCTGATCGTAATATTCTTGCGCGCTTTTATTTTGGCGGTCGGCGTCGCTCAGATTGCCAATGGCGGTCAGAATATCCTCTTTGTTCGGCTCCAGAACCTTCAGTGTTTCCAGCTCTCTATAATAGCCCTTGAGTTGTTGGTCACTCACCTTATTTTCTTCCGGCGCATCGGGATTGAGTGTGACAGCCGAAACGGTGGCGCTGACAACCGGCTCCGGAATACGCGCCAGATGGGTCATCGGCGAATAGATAACCGAAATAATACCCATCAGGATAACCATCTGCAGCAGCATCGGCAGGCAGCCGCCCGTCATGCTGACGCCCTCTTTTTCGTACAGCTCCATCTGCTTTTGCTGGAGCTTCTGCTTGTCCTGTGCATATTTTTTCTGCAGCCGTTCCAGGCGGGGGGCCAGCTTAGCCCGATCGGCCTGCGACTTCTGGGATTTTAAAGACAGGGGGAAGGTCGCGGCCCGCACAAGCACCGTGAATATGAAGATAGCAACGAAATAGTTGCGGATAAACCTGTAAATAAACCACAGCACATACCCCAGCGGAATACCGATAATATCAAAGATGGCTTGCATAAAAGGCCTCCTTAGCCGTTGTTTTCATCATCCTGGCTTCCTCCGGGAGGAAGTTGGCTGCGGCGGTGTTTTTTCGGTTTTTTCTCCGGAACGGGATCATACCCGTGCCCTCCCCATGGATTACAGCGCAAAATACGCCATATCGCGAGACCGGTGCCTTTGCATACACCAAAACGCTCCAGCGCTTCAATGGCATATGCCGAACAGGTAGGTGTAAAGCGGCAGGCCGGCGGAGTATTCGCAGAAATATGGCGCTGATAAAACCGAATACACGCAATCAGAAATCGTTTCACTTGAGGGGCACCCCGGCTTTTTTGAGATGATCCTCCATAATTGACTGCACAGCGGTGCTTTTAAGCTTGAGGGTGCGGGTGCGGGCGACAAACACAAAATCCCATCCGCCCTGAACATGCGGCACTATCTGCCGATACGCCTCGCGTATCACACGCCGGCAGCGATTGCGCTGCACCGCCGTGCCGAGCTTTTTGCTCGCCGTAATGCCGACGCGCGGACAGCCGCAGCGGTTTTTCCGTACATAAGTCACCAGTGCCGGATGCACCTGGGATTTTCCCCGGTAATAGGCCGTGCGGAAATCCTTATTGGTGCGCAGTACGGTGAAGGTCGTCATAGCCATTCCCGCCCTCTAAGCAAGTGATGACGGAACCACATGGGAAGCCTTTCCCTCCATTCCGTCAGCGGCCTAACGTCCTGGCCTACAAAAAAAAGCCACACGATGGTGGCCTCTTTTAGTAGCTGAGACGTTTTCTTCCTTTGGCCCTTCTGCGGGCCAGCACTTTGCGGCCATTTGCGGTTGCCATTCTTTTCCGGAAACCATGTTCCATTTTACGGTGCCGCTTCTTGGGCTGATACGTACGAAGCATGTGTTCTCCTCCTTTCGGGATGCGATATAATCCCTCCCGAAAGGGAAGGCGCTATCCATAGCCTTGCGAAGATATATTATATACCTGGTACCCTTTAAAAGTCAAGGCGAAAATAGCTTTCCTGCCAAAGAATATGTAAAAATTTTTTCATACTAGTGCTTTTATGAAAGGTTGTCCACTACATCTAGCGTTTCCAAATATATGCTTTTTTTAAGCGGGCTGAAATGGCCGTCTTTTGCCTTTAAATGGGGCATTTTGTGTTTGAAATTAAATTTTGATTCTTTAGGGGTAAACATTGAAAATGCCCGTAGAATATGCTACAATTAAATGTAACGCGTTAAGATGAAGTTTCGGCGCTTTAGGGAGAATTATTTCCTGTCTCCGCGCCTTTTGTCTTTTGGCTAGTTGCTGAAAATAAGGAGAGTTTTAAAACATGGAAACCATCAAGGAAGCCTGGTCTGGAGTCCTCGACTACCTTCGTAAGCAGAACGATATCAGTGAAGTCTCGTATGACACGTGGATCAGCCGCATTGAACCACGCGCCATTGAAGACGGCGACATGGTGGTTTTTGTTCACAATAATTTTCAGCGGAATATTATTGCCGAGCATTATGCGGAGAAGCTGAAAAGCGCCTTTTTAAATGTGCTGGGTATTCCGCTGGGGCTCAAAATTTTGTCGGGAGAAGATAGGAACCCGTCCGATGGGGATTCTGTTTCCACGCCGGGCAATCTGTTTGACGGCACCACCGACAAAGAATATTCCTTTGAAAATTTCGTCGTCGGATCCTCCAACAAATTTGCCTACGCCGCCTCCATGGCGGTGGCCAGCAAGCCGGCCAAAAATTACAATCCGCTTTTCATTTACGGCGGTTCTGGACTGGGCAAGACCCATCTGCTCTATGCCATCTGCAATGAGATCCGCAAAAATATCCCGGCCGCCAATATTTTATATACCAAAGGCGAATACATCGCCAACGAACTCATCGAAGGCATTCAAAAAGGGCAGACCAAAGCCTTCCGCGACAAATACCGCCAGGTAGATGTGCTGCTGGTGGACGATATTCAGTTCATTTCGGGAAAAACCAGCACACAGGAGGAATTTTTCCATACCTTTGACGCTCTGCACCAGGCGGGAAAGCAGATTGTGCTTACCTCCGATCGGCCGCCGAAGGAAATCGCCGCGTTGGAAGACCGGCTGCGTACCCGTTTTGAAATGGGACTTATCGCCGATATTCAGCCGCCCGATCTGGAAACGCGTATTGCCATTATACGCCGTAAAGCGGAAATGCTGGAGATTCCCATCACGGACAGCATCGCCGAATATATAGCCACCCAGCTCAAAAGCAATGTCCGGCAGCTGGAAGGCGCCGTCAAATATATGCGCGCCCAGTATCTTCTGGCCGGCGAACAGCCGACACTGGTCACGGCGCAAAATGCCATCCGCGATATCCGCAATGACAGCCAGCCCATTCCGATCACGGTGGAGCGCATTCTCAATGAGGTGGCCCGCACCATGAATGTCACACCGGATGATATCCGGTCCACCAGCCGGTCCGCTCTCATCTCGCAGGCCCGGCAGATTGCGGCCTATGTGGTAAAAGAAATTACCGGCCTGCCGATGGTATCCATTGGCGAAGAGCTCGGCGGCCGGGATCATTCCACCATTGTCTATGCCATTCAAAAGGTGGAATCCCGCATGAAAAAGGATTCTTCCTTTAAAGGGCTGGTCAATGATATTATCAAAAACATCAGCGAAAAGTAAAGGCCTTCTATCCTTATAACCTTATTATATAGAGAAGACGGACTTCGTGTTTTCCACAGCCGGCTTTTTGGTCTTTGTTTTCTTTCGTTTTCAACGGCATTCCACGGCTTTTTTCTGCTTTCCCACCAGCTTTACCGGGCAGTTATGCACATATCCACCGGTGCCGGTGAAAAGAAGCCGGCATTCGTCTCGAAACTTTCCACTGTTTTTTTCACCTTTCACAGACCGCTGTCCACAATGCGGTGATCTCTTTCCCCTGTTTTCGACTTGTCCACAAAAGCCTCCACGCCTTTTCCAACCCGCCTCCATGCAAAATCGGCTGGCAGACAGCGCCCTGGCGGACTTTTCCACCGATTTCACATCCCCTACTATCGCTACTAAAAAAGAAAGATGGATCTTCTCTCTTTTTTCTTTTGAAACGAATTTTCATGAAAGGACTGTTCCTCATGCATATTCTTTGTGACAGACAGGCGCTCGTCGATGCCGTCGGCAATGTGCAGCGTGCCGTATCTGGAAAATCAACGCTTCCCGCATTGGAGGGTATTCTGCTGCGGGCAAGCGGTTCCTCTCTCTACCTGGCTGGATTTGACCTGGATCTGGGCATTACCACCACGATCGAAGCAGATGTACGGCAGCCGGGTAAAATCGTGCTGACTGCCAGACTCTTCAGTGAAATCGTCCGCCGTATGCCGGGCGAGCAGGTAAGCCTTCAGGTGGATGACCGTTTCAATGCCACCATCCAAAGCGATGTTACCGAATTCACCATTATGGGTATTTCAGCAAGCGAATACCCGGAAATTCCTTCGGTGAACGATGGTGTTTCCTTCTCCCTGCCGCAGAATACGCTCAAAAGCATGATCCGGCAGACGCTCTTTGCCATTGCCGCGCCCAATGATCCCCGGCCCATTCATACGGGTACCAAGTTTGAAGTGGAACCGTCTTCGCTGCGTTTGATTTCGGTGGACGGCTCCCGTCTGGCCATGCGCTGTGAAGAAATTCAGGGGCAGGAGTCGCTCAGCTTCGTTGTGCCGGGCAAAACACTGCAGGAGATCCTCAAGCTGCTGGGCGATGAGGACACTCCCATGTCCATGGCGGTGGGCCGGCGGCACATTGTGCTGGAAATCGGCGGATATTGTGTGATTTCCCGGTTGCTCGACGGGGAATTTCTCGCGTACCAGAAAGCCATCCCGCAGCAGGTGTCCACCACCATCCGTGTCAAAACGCGCGCGCTGATGGACGCGGTGGACAGAGCGTCTCTTGTCATCAACGATCGGCTGAAATCGCCGCTTATCTGCGATTTCAAAGATGGGTATATTCAGGTTTCCTGTATCACGCCGCTTGGAAGTGCGAGCGATCGCATCGAAGCGGATATAAGCGGGAACGGGGAGGAAATGGGATTCAACAGCCGGTTTCTCCTCGATGCGCTCAAAAACTGTGAAACCGATGAAGTGCGCATTGAACTGAACGGCCCGCTGTCCCCGATGAAAATTCTGCCGGTAACGGGGGAGACATTCCTCTTTCTGGTGCTTCCCGTGAGGTTAAAGCGATGATCCGGGAAAAAATCGCCATCGACACCGAATTTATTCGCCTGGATGCGCTGCTGAAGTTGGCGGGGGCCGTGGAAACCGGCGGGCATGCCAAAAGGCTCATACAGGAGGGCCGGGTGCAGGTCAACGGCGAAATCTGCACCATGCGGGGCAAAAAGATGCGCCGCGGCGACGTGGCAAGACCACTCGATGGACAACGGGAATATGAAGTGACATCATGAAGGTGCAAAAGCTGACCTGTGCCGGATACCGCAATCTGCAGGAAATGGAATGGAGTCCCTGTGACGGCGTAAATATCCTGTATGGAGATAACGCACAGGGAAAAACCAATCTTCTGGAAGCGGTCTGGCTGTTCACCGGCGGACGCAGCTTTCGCGGCGCCCGGGATGCCGATCTTGTGGGGTTTGGAAAGGAAAAAGCGCTGCTGCATATGGCGTTTTATGCGCAGGACCGCGCCCAGGAAGCGGACATGACCATCCAGAAACGGCGCAGTGTGGTGCTCAATGGCGTAACACAGCCGGCGCCCTCCCATTTGACCGGCCGGTTTTGCGCCGTTGTCTTTTCCCCGGCGCATCTATCTCTGATAAAGGACGGGCCGGAGGAACGGCGCCGGTTTCTTGATGCAGCTTACTGTCAGCTGCGTCCCGGGTATATTGCCGTCCTGGCGGAATACACGCGTACCCTTGCCCAGCGCAATGCGTTGCTCAAAGATACCCGCAGCGGGGTGCTGGCCCGGTCCTATTGCGACGAGATGCTGGACATTTGGGACCAGAAACTGGCGCAGGCCGGCGCCAGGGTTATGATGGCGCGAGAATCCTATGTAAAAAAAATAGGACCCCTGGCCGCCGCTATTTATGACGGACTTTCCGGCGGAAAAGAACGCTTTTCCATTGGTTTGGGTGAAGCGGGCGGGATTTCGGCGGAAGTATCCTCCGGCAATGCGGCATCCTGGCTGTATGAACGGCTGAAAACGGCCCGTCCAGCGGATATGGCCGCCGGTTTTACCACAGTAGGTCCGCACCGCATCGATTTGGATGTGCGCATCGACGGCAGTTCCGCCCGGACATTTGGATCACAGGGGCAGCAGCGATCGGCCGTTCTGGCACTCAAACTGGCCGAAGCGTCCATTTTACGGGAGGTAACGGGCGAGCAGCCGGTTGCCCTTCTCGACGATGTGATGAGCGAGCTGGATGTCTGGCGGCAGGATTATGTTCTCAATCATATTCACGATTGGCAGGTGTTCATCACCTGCTGCGATCCGGCGGCCATCCGCCGGCTGGACGGCGGATGCGTCTTTCATATGAAAGACGGCGGCATCACACGAGAAACGGCGGAGTAAAAGGGGATTGCCATGTATTTGCATTTGGGACAGGATACGGTGGTTCGGCTGGACGAAGTGGTGGGTATTTTTGATATGGAAAACGCCACCATTTCCAAGCACACCCGTCAGTTTTTATCCGATGCGCAGAAAAACGGCCGTATTTTTAATGTGTCCATGGAGATGCCCAAATCCTTTGTCGTCTGTATGGACGATACACATACCGAAACGGTGTATATTTCGCAGATATCTTCCGCGACGCTTCGCAAGCGTACCGCGTTTATCGAGGATATTTCGATATAGATTGGTTTGAACAGACCTATTTTAACGGAAAACGGAGGCAGGTTCCCATGAGTACGGATATGGATATGGACGTGGAATTGGAAAACAGCATGGTGCGTCCGGAAAACACCCCCTATGATGAAAGTCAGATACAGGTGCTGGAAGGCCTGGAGGCTGTCCGGAAGCGCCCGGGCATGTATATCGGATCGACCGGACCAAAGGGCCTTCATCATCTGGTGTATGAAATTGTGGATAATTCCATCGACGAGGCCCTGGCGGGATTTTGTACCCACATTGAGGTGGATATCCTGCCGGGGGACATCATTTCCGTGCGGGACAACGGCCGCGGCATTCCGGTCGGAATCAATGAAAAGCTTGGTATTCCCAGCGTGACGGTGGTGCTCACCGTGCTGCATGCCGGCGGTAAGTTCGGCGGCAGCGGGTATAAGGTATCCGGCGGTCTGCACGGCGTGGGTTCTTCGGTGGTGAATGCGCTGTCCACCTGGCTGGAGGTGGAGATTTCGCGCGACGGTAAGGTATACGCACAGCGTTTTGAACGCGGTGTGGCGGTTACCGACCTGACCGTGATTGGCGAATCGGATCATGACGGAACGCTCATACGCTTTAAGGCGGATCCGGAGATCTTTACGGAAACAACCGAATATGAATTTGATGTACTGCAAAAGCGCCTGCGGGAGCAGGCTTTCTTGAATGCGGGGCTGTCCATCCGGCTGACCGACGCGCGGGATGCCGCGCATCCGGTGGAAGAGACCTATTGCTATGAGGGGGGAATCTCCTCCTTCGTGGATTTTATGAATAAAGCGCGCGGGTATCAAGTCCTGCATCCCAATGTAGTGCACATGTCGATTACCGACGGCGATTCCATCGCGGAAGTCGCCATTCAGTATAACGACAGCTATAACGAAAATATTTTGTCTTTTGCCAATAATATTCACACTGTGGACGGCGGCGTGCATGAGACAGCATTTAAAACCGCCATCACCCGCATTTTCAACGATTACGCCCGGAAACATGGCATGCTGAAGGATAACGACAGCAGTTTGAAGGGCGACGACGTGCGGGAGGGCCTGACGGCGGTCATCAGCGTCAAGCTGAAGGATGCCCAGTTTGAGGGACAGACCAAGGCGAAGCTGGGCAACACCGCCATCGGCACGCTGGTCAATACGCTGCTCAACGATAAGCTGGCCCCATTCCTGGAAGAAAATCCGGCCGTTGCGAAGGCCATACTGGAAAAATCGATTAATGCCGCCCATGTGCGCGAAGCGGCGCAAAAGGCCCGGGAGCTGGCCCGCAAAAAGAGCGGCCTGTCCTCCACCCGTATGCCGGAAAAGCTGGCTGACTGCATCTGGAGCGATAAGGATCGCACCGAGCTGTACATCGTCGAGGGTGATTCGGCCGGTGGTTCGGCCATACAGGGGCGGGATCGGAATTTTCAGGCTATCCTGCCGTTGTGGGGCAAAATGCTCAATGTGGAAAAGGCGCGTCTCGATAAGGTATACGGCAATGAAAAGCTGATTCCGATTGTGATTGCACTCGGCTGCGGCATAGGGGACGATTTTGATATCAGCAAGCTGCGGTATGGCAAGGTCATCATTATGGCCGATGCTGATGTGGATGGTTCCCACATTCGTACCCTGCTGCTCACCTTCTTTTTCCGGTACATGCGGCCGCTGGTGGAGGAGGGGCATGTGTATATTGCGCAGCCGCCTCTTTTCAAGGTATCTAAGGGCAAGCAGGTACGGTACGCCTTTTCGGACAAAGAACGGGATACCTATACGGAAGAATTGGGCGGCAATGCGGATGTGCAGCGGTACAAGGGCCTTGGTGAGATGGATCCCGAGCAGCTGTGGGAAACCACCATGGATCCGGCGTTCCGCACGATGCTGCGGGTTGAACTGGAGGACGCAGCGGCGGCCGATGAAATCTTCACCATTCTGATGGGCGATAAGGTGGAGCCCCGCCGTGAGTTTATTGAGAAAAACGCGCAGTACGTCAGCAATCTGGATATATAAAAAGTCGGCGAATGGAAATGTGGTGAATCGGTGGAACAGGAAGCCTTGGCTGTATGGCGATATACCTGCACGCAGGAAGAGTGGTTTCTCTGTATTAAGCGGGGAGATCCCCGCCGTGCGGGCCCTGTGCGCATTGGGGTGCAGACCGGCTTGCTGGGACTTATCGCCCTGTATTGTCTCATTGGATTTTTCACGGGCGGCATGCAAAATGGGCAGTCCCTTTTTGTGGGATTGGCGGCCATCGTGGTGGGGATTGTGATGCTGTTTGTTCCGCCGCTGCGCATGCGGCATGAGGCTCAGAGGGTATACGAAACCAAAAAGCAGCTGCAGGTTTATCTGTATGAGGATGGCCTGGCGTTCGGGACACCGGAGGAAATCGTGAGCTTCCGGGAATGCCGCCCGGTATTTTACGAAGACATGCTGCTTCTGCAATTTGAAGGCGGTGCGCTGCTGCCCGTTCCCAAACGGGTGGCCACCGAAGAAGAATGGCGGCTTCTTAATGAGAAAATCGCCGCGGTGCGGCAGGAAGAAAAGTGGTGAATGGCATGGCAGAGGATACCGCGTCCAAAATGGAGTTTCCTCTGGATATATCGGAAAAGGACTATATCAAAGGGTCGCTGATTGTGGAAAGACGCGTGGGAACCCTGCGATCCACACTGCCGGTTCTTATTTTCGGTACGGTTGTGCTGACCATTGGCCTGTTTTCCTTTTCCTGGTTTTCTTCTTGGCTGGTTCCGCTTGTGCTGTGCGCCTTCGGGCCGCTGCTTGTATTGTTTTTCTTCGTGACGGAACCGGCAGCCGTGCGGAAAAAAGCCCGGCAGAATTACCCGGTGTTTCAAAAGTTCATGAAGGATGCCCGGCTTTATCTGTATCCTGACAATATGCGTGTGCAGGCGGAACGGGTCGTCATAAACGAATCCTATGCCATGCTGGCCATGTGCGTCGAGACACCGGATATGTTTGTTTTCATCAAGGATCGGGAGCGCCTTCTGATCCTGCCAAAACGCTGCATTCCCGCGGAACAGATGGAGGATGTCCTCGCGTTTATCCGGCTGACCTTTGTGCGCAAGCGGCGTTTTATGCGCGGTTGGTTTTTGTGAGGAGGGTGACCACATGCAGGATTCATCCCTGTCGCTGAGCGTTCTGCTCACCCAAGAGGAATATATGCGTTTTACTGTGCAGATGGTCCGGCGGAAGGCAAAAAAAGGGCTTTCCTTTTTCACCCTGCTGGGCGGAGTGCTCACGATCCTGGCACTGGCCGGTTTTTTCTTCGGCCATTATATTTCGCTTTCGTCGGTTTCTTCCGTATGCCTGCTGCTGCTTGGCCTGATTCTCTTATGTTATGAAGGGGCGATCGCCCCCGTTATTGTCAGGGGAGCGGCAGCGCGCGCCTATGAGGAAAAGGACGATCTCCGGACAGCCAACCGGTATGTGTTTACCGAAAAAGAAGTACAGGTTCAAAACGCCCGCCTGGAAGGAAAGCTGCCGCTGTCCTGGATAACCGAATGGATACAGACGGATGAGGGCTTCTGGATTTCCTTTGGACGGGAATGCAGCATCCTGATACCGGACAGACTACTCGAAAAAAAAGACCGCGATCTGCTTGCCGGATGGCTGAGACAATCCACAGAGAACGGGTAAAGGATGGGTCCCATGGAAGAATTTTCGTATACGGAGCACTTTCCGCAGGAGGAACCGATGGGGGTATTTCCCGTGGATCTGAATCGGGAGGAATACATTGCCTTCAATCTGTTTCTTGCGAAAAACGGCGGAATTCTGCGGTTTCGAAAAGGCCAGCTTATCCTGTTCAGCCTGCTGCTGGTGTTCAGTTTAGCGATGCTGCTGGTGGAATGGATGACACTCGGATCGCTCGACGTGGTTTTGCTGCTGGTGGTGGTGTTTATTGTGCTGGCGGGCGCGTTTCTGCAGTATGGGCTGCCGGCTTATCTGCGGCGCAATGCGGGCCGGAACTATGATCAGAGTGTGACCGGGGGTCAGCAGTATTACGGCATGCTGTATCTCTATCCCGATCGGGTGGAAAAGGTGGTCGGCGATGTCACCAATGTCATCCGGTATGCGGATAACGCCGCCTATATGGAAAATGACGATATGATTGTGCTGCTGGCGTCGGCCAGCCGGGCCATCGTGCTTCCGGCACGCTGCATGACCGGGGAGGATGCAGAGCAGGTTCGGCAGACGGTGCTTCCCCATATTCCCCCCATGCGGCGGCGGATCATTGGAAAGATGGTGGCCAAAGCCGAACGGCGCATGGATGCACCGGCGATCCAAAACATAGAGGAACAGCAGGATTTGTTGACGCTGACGGTGCAGTATACACCGGAGGAATTTGTCAAAATGGTGGGCGACGCCGGTATGCGGACCTATGTGCGCATGCTACCCTTTTTCAGCATAATATCGTTGTTTTCCGGGCTGCTGTTTGGCATGCTTTCGGGGTATTTGGTGGGGTTCGCCGCCTTCGTGGTGATTATGCTTCTGCTTTTTTTCCCTACGGCGCTTGGTTCCCGCCTGCGTGCGCGCCATGCAGTCCAAACGATGGATGCGAATGGTTTAACACTCCATCTCCGTTTTACCAACCGCGGCATTATCGGCACGACGCCCGGGCAGATCGGCGAAATGCGGCTCGCCTGGACAGCGGTGCAGCATGCGGTGGATAAGAAGGATTGTGTGGAGTTTTACAATAGCCAGACCTTTATCCGTATACCTAAACGCTGCATTGACGATATGGATTTGCTGCGGCAGATAGTGGATACGCATAGGACAGGAAAAAACTGAGTTGATTTTACAGAAAACGGAGGAAGACGTATGGATTACGATCCCCGTCGAGTTCCGCCGGCAGGCGGGACCGCATCCCCTTATGGCATGCCGCCGGGCGGGTATCCGCCTGCAGGGGGGCCGCCCGCCTATCCCTACGGCATGCCGGCGTCCTTTATACCGCCGGCGGATAATCAGAAGCCGATACTGGTGACGGCGGCAAGACCGTTGACGGCGGCACAATACCGGCGGATGCTCGAACAGGTGCGCAGTAAACCGTTATGGCTTCCATGGCTTCTGTTTGGCGTGTGTGCGCTTTTTTTCGTGGCGGCGGTGATGGCGTTTCGTCTGTATCCGAAGAATTGGCAGGCGGCGGCTTTCCTGGTCCTGAATTGTCTTGCACTGTGCGGCGCCGGCGTGTATGTGCTGGTGCTCAAACGGCGGCGGGCGGCCTGCCTAAATAAGCTGAGCACGTGCCTGGCGGCATCCGATACGCAGACAGGAAAGATCGAACTGTACGGCAACCGGGCCGTGTGGTATACGACGCACGGCAAGACGGTTCTGCCCTTCGGCGAGGTGGATGTGCTGTACGAAACGCCGGATATGGTGGGTATCAGCGGGGCCGGGCAGTTTATTGCGTGGAAGGCGGAGGACTTATCTCCTGAAGAAGCGCGTTTGCTGCTGGCCTGTCTGACCTATACCATTCGGCCGGGCTGTTACCGGCGTATCGGCGCCCTGACGCCCTGGCTCCCCAGTCCGCTGATGCCGCCGGAGGACCGCCGGCCGGAAACCGTTTGGCTGTCCGTTCCCGTGGAAAAACCGGCCGCCGTTCCGTTTGCGTCCTTTATGGCACGGCAGCTGTGCCGCCAGGCGGCGGCGTTGGCCCCCCTGTGGGTTTTGGCGGCCGGTTTGCTTGCTATCTATCGGTTTATTACCCCGGATTTGATGCTGGATATGGCCATTTATCTCGGCTTGCTGGCTCTCCTGGCACTGGGTCTGCTGGTGGCGGTGAATGGTCTGTTGTATGCCGCTGGCAAAACACAGCCTGCCGACGCTTTGGCACCGGATGAATATCGGTTTTTGCCGGACGGCCTGCTGATCCGCAGCGGAGAAAACGAGCGGTTCATTGATAAGCGCTATATTCGGCCGGTTGCGGAAAAGCAGGGCGTGCGGCTTTGTTCCCCGCGGGGGGATTTCCGCATCCTTTGGAGTCAAACGGCGGAGCCCGAACGGCTTAAAACGATCCTGTCCCTGTAAGCGGCGGCTGTCGATAGCCCGTGCCTGCCGCTCACCCGCCGGGTGAGGCGCAGGTATCCCGGAAAGGAAAGGTCAAAAAATGGACGAGCAAAACACGCAAATGATGAAAACCAAGCCGGTTGTGCTGGAAAAGGAAATGAAAAAAAGCTTCATGGAGTATTCCATGTCGGTTATCGTTTCCCGCGCCCTTCCCGACGTACGCGATGGGCTTAAGCCGGTACATCGCCGTATTCTCTATACCATGCATGAAAACAACCTGACACCGGATAAGCCTTATCGCAAATGCGCCGATACGGTCGGTTCGGTGCTGGGTCGGTATCATCCGCACGGCGACGCGTCGGTGTACGACGCGCTCGTGCGCATGGCGCAGGATTTCTCCCTGCGGTACCCCTTGGTGGACGGACATGGCAACTTCGGTTCCATTGACGGCCATCCGGCGGCAGCTTATCGGTATACCGAGGCGCGCATGAGCAAGATGGCACTTGACATGCTGGCGGATATCGACAAGGAGACGGTGGATTTCACCACCAACTACGACGATCGTCTGCAGGAGCCGGTTGTGCTTCCCTCCCGCTTTCCCGATCTGCTGGTGAACGGTTCCACCGGCATCGCGGTCGGCATGGCCACCAATATCCCGCCGCAGAATCTCTGCGAGGTGATAGATGCCATCTGCCTGCTCATCGACAATCCGGATGCGGAGCTTCCCGAGATCATGGAGTATATCAAGGGGCCCGATTTCCCGACCGGCGGCGTGATCATGGGGCATGCGGGTATCCGGGCAGCCTATGCCACCGGCCGCGGCCGTATCATTGTACGCGCGCGGACCGAAATTGAGGAGCACAACAATCGCTTCCGCATCGTCATCACCGAGATCCCCTATCAGGTCAATAAGCTGAATCTGGTCAAATCCATCATCGAGCTGGCGGACGAAAAACGCATTGAGGGCATTCACGACGTGGTGGATCATTCCAGCCGCGAGGGCATGCGCATTGTCATTGATCTCAAAAAGGACGCCAATCCGCAGGTGGTGCTCAACCGTCTGTACGCCTATACGCAGATGCAGGTCACGTTCGGTGCGATAATGCTGGCGCTGGTAGACGGTGTGCCGCGCATCCTTACCCTCAAGCAGATGCTGGAGGAATACATCAAGTTCCAGGTCGAGGTCATCACCCGCCGCACCATGTTTGAACTGCGCAAGGCAAAGGAACGGGCGCACATTTGGGAAGCGCTGAAGACGGCGGTGGATTTCATTGACGAGGTGATCGATATCATCCGTTCGTCGGCGGATACGCCGGCGGCCAAAGCCCGCCTGATGGAACGGTTTGCTTTCGATGACGTACAGGCGACGGCTATCGTCCAGATGCGTCTTGGGCAGCTGTCCGGCCTTGAACGGCAGAAAATCGAGGATGAATTGGCGGCGCTGCATGCGAAGATCGCCGAGCTGGAAGGTATCCTTGCCGATGAGCACAAGATCAAGGCCATTGTGCGCGAGGAATGCCTGAAGATGCGCGACAAATACGGCGATGAACGCCGCACCGATATCTCGGCCGTTTCAGGTGAGGTGGATATCGAGGACCTCATCCCGGTGGAGGAGTGCGTGCTCACGCTGACCCGCCTCGGCTATATCAAGCGGCAAGCGGCCGACATGTACAAAACACAGCGGCGCGGCGGCCGCGGCATCATGGGCATGGCGACCCGGGACGAGGACGTGACCGAGACCATGTTCCTGTGCTCCAGCCACGATTATGTGATGTTCTTCACCTCGGCAGGCCGTGTTTACCGGCTTAAATGCTATGAAGTGCCGGAAGGCGGCCGGACTGCCAAGGGCATGAACATCGTCAATCTCCTGCCGCTTGCGCCGGAAGAAAAGGTCACCGCGATGATTCGGGTATCCGAGTTCGTCGGGGATCAGTATCTCTGTATGGTGACCCGCAAGGGCATTATCAAGCGTACGCGGCTGGATGCCTATTCCAATGCGCGTAAAAACGGCCTCATCGCCATTGATTTGGATGAAGGGGACGAGCTGGCCTGGGTACGGATGACCGACGGTTATCAGCATCTGATTGTGGCGACCCGGCTGGGTATGGCGATCTGCTTCGATGAAAACGATGCGCGTGTGGTCGGGCGTACGGCCCGCGGCGTTAAAGCCATCACCCTGGGGGACGGAGATGAAGTGGTGGGCATGTCGATTTGCCGCGAAGGCGGTCTGCTGCTCACCGTGACCGAAACCGGGTACGGCCGGTTAAGTGAGCTTTCCGACTACCGCATACAATCGCGCGGCGGCAAGGGCCTGACCAACTATCATACGGAGGCTTTCGGCAATGTGGCCGGTATCAAGGTGGTGGATTTGGATGACGATGTCATTCTGATTTCGTCCGACGGCATCATCATCCGCATGCAGGTCCGTGAAATCCGCCAGTGCCGCCGCCCGTCCAAGGGTGTGCGGGTCATGCGTGTCGAGGGTGATGCGCGGATAGTGTCGCTGGCCCGGGCGCCTCATGAAGAAGAAGCGGAGGAAGAGACAGCCGGCGAAGAGACGACCGCCGAACAGATAGAGAATCCGCCGGCAGACGAATAAAAAGCATAAAGCGTGTGGAAAAATACAACACGTTTTATGCTACAAAAGAAACCGCGGTGTTGTGTCTGCAGGATGCAACAGGGGGGCCACGACCATGGCCCTCAAGCGGCTTGACGGGGGAGCGCTGCATATGACAGAGTTTGCAGTGCTCCCCCGTTCCTATGCGATTAGGTTGTTCCTTGGGAAATGGTGGGGAAGTATTCGACAAAATAGGATTGAAATTTCTCCATGGATACCTTATAGGAGACGGGCCAGCGGGGCAGGGAATAGGGATCGCTTTTGCGTGTTAGACGGCCGCCTGTAGCCCGGAAGGCCAGCCGCACGCCATTGTCTTTTAGTGTTTGGACCACGGTTTCGTTCATAAATCCATAGGGATAGGAAAACACGGTAAGGCTGCTGTTGGGGTAGCCGGACAAAGCGGCAAAGCTTTTTTTCAGATCGCTGGCCACGACATCCCGGCCGCTATCGGTGAGGGCGGAATGCCCGGGTGCGCTGGTTTTATGCAGATTATCGGTGTGGGAGGCAAATTCAAAAACAGGCGAGCACCGGCTCATGGTTTCCCGATCCAGCATCTGAATTCGGTCTGGCCGGAATTCCTCCGGGTTTTCGCCGATTTTGCTTGTCACCGAAAAAATGACCGCGGTATAGCCATAGGACTGCAAAAGCGGATACCCGTATACGTAGTTGCTCAGGTAGCCGTCGTCAAAGGTGATCATCACCGGCTTGGGCGGAAGGCTCCCGTTTTCATATAAATACGCTTCAAGCTGAGCGGTGGTGATGGTTTGAAACCCATTGCGGGACAGCCAGGCGAGCTGCTCGGCAAAGTCTTCGGTATAGGTGACGATATCGTTGCCGGTATAGCGGGTGTTCTCCCCTTTTTTCAGCAGATGATGATACATCAGAACCGGTACAGCGTTTTCTTTGACCGTGCCGTTAATGGCGGCCGCGTTGGTACCATGGCACCGTGCCAGTATCAGCAGGCATAGAAGCAGGGCGGCCAGGAAAGCGCAAAATGGAAGAGAAATGGTTTTTTTCAGCATAGTGGCCCTCCCGGTGGCATATTTTTGGACAAACCAGGTGATTTTGGCGAATGAACCGGCTTACGCCACACTATATGCATAATCCTGGACGGGTATGAAGGCTTTTCCCCATCAAATCGGATAAAAAAGTGAAAGGGAAACATTGCACCTGTGGAAATGTGGAAAATTATGTGGAAACAGTGGAAAGGCCCTGCCAATACAGGGTTTTACACTTGTCGAAAGCCTTCTGACGCTGTATAATAGCACAAAAGACTGGTATTTGATATAGAACGAGGGTGCCTCATGAAATTTATCGAGGAGAATTACGATGTGGCGGTTATCGGGGCGGGCCATGCGGGCATTGAAGCGGCGCTTGCCTGTGCCCGTTTAGGCTGTAAAACTGCCATTTTTACCATCAATTTGGATTGGGTGGGCAATATGCCCTGCAACCCCTCCATTGGTGGCACGGCCAAGGGCCATTTGGTGCGGGAGATCGATGCGCTGGGTGGTGAAATGGGGAAGGCCGCGGACGCCACCCTCTTGCAGTCCCGTATGCTCAACCGCGGAAAAGGACCAGCGGTGCATTCGCTGCGTGCCCAGATCGATCGGCGGGAATATTCCACGTATATGAAATATCGGCTGGAGCGGACGCCTGGCCTGGATATAAAGCAGGGGGAAATCGTGTCGCTTGAGCGGGATGGGGAAGGCGGCTGGCTGCTCACCACCCATTTGGAGGTGCAATATCGGGCCCGCGCCGTTATTTTGGCGACCGGGACCTTCTTAAAGGGCCGGATTTATGTCGGCGACGTCTCGTATGAGGGCGGGCCGGATGGTATGTTTGCCGCCACAAGCCTGAGCGCTTCCCTGCAGCGGCTGGGCGTGCAGCTGCGCCGCTTTAAAACGGGTACGCCTGCCCGCGTGCTGCGTTCCAGCATTTGCTTCGAAAAGCTGGAACGGCAGGAGGGGGAAGAGCCGGTGGTTCCCTTTTCCTTTGAGACGACGGAAGAACTGCATAACCAGATGGACTGCCATATTACCTGGACAAGCCCCGAAACCAAACAGGTGATCCTGGATAACCTTCACCGTTCGCCGCTTTATGGGGGAAAAATTGAGGGGGTCGGCCCGCGGTATTGCCCGAGCATTGAAGACAAGATTGTGCGTTTCGCGGATAAAGAGCGTCATCAGGTGTTTATCGAACCCTGCGGCAAGCATACGGAGGAAATGTATCTGCAGGGATTGTCCTCTTCGCTGCCGGTGGATGTGCAGCTGAAGTTTTTGCGCACGATTCCCGGTCTGGAAAAGGTCAGGGTTATGCGCCCCGCTTACGCCATCGAATACGACTGCTGTGATCCGCTGCAGCTGCAGGCAACGCTGGAGTTTCAGGATATTCCCGGCCTGTATGGGGCGGGACAGTTTAACGGCAGTTCCGGTTATGAAGAGGCGGCGGCACAAGGACTGGTGGCCGGCATCAATGCGGCAAACAAGCTGTTGGGGAAAGAGCCCATGCTGCTGGACAGGGCCTCCAGCTATATCGGTACGCTGATAGATGATTTGGTCACAAAGGGCTGCAGCGATCCGTACCGGATGATGACCTCGCGGTCGGAATACCGGCTGATACTTCGGCAGGATAACGCGGACGAACGGCTGACACCGATCGGCCGGGCCGTCGGACTGGTGGACGACCAGCGCTGGAATCACTTCTGTGCACGGCAGGAAGCCAAAAAGGCGGAGCGGCAGCGGCTGCAGAATACTGTGCTGCCGCCCACGGCGGAACTGAACGCCCTGCTTGTTTCACATGAAACATCGCCGCTGGTATCGGGGGCCCGGCTTATCGATTTGATGCGGCGGCCGCAGCTGGGATATGCGCAGCTGGCGCCGGTGGATACGGGGCGCCCCGCACTGGAACCGCTCGTAATGGAGCAGGTGGAAGTGGAGATAAAATATGAAGGATACATTCGCCGGCAGCAGGCGGCCATAGAGGAAATGCGGCGGCTGGAAAACCGACTGCTCCCCGAAAACATGGACTACGGTGCGGTTGTCGGTCTGCGGAAGGAAGCACAGGAAAAGCTAACACGGGTTCGCCCGCGCAGCGTGGGGCAGGCATCGCGGATCAGCGGCGTGAGCCCGGCGGATATTTCTGTGCTGATTGTCTGGCTGGGACAAAGAGAAGGGGGAGAAAGCCGGTATGATTGATGTCACACAGCTCAAAATCTGTGCCGCCGCTTTTGAGGTGGAGGTGGATGACCTGTTGGCTCAGCGGCTGGACATATACGCCCGGCTGCTGGTCGAATGGAATGAAAAAATGAACCTGACCGCGATTACCGAGCCGAATGCCATCGTCATCAAGCATTTTGTGGACAGCCTCACGGTTTCCCGTTACCTGCCGGAAGGCCCGGTTGCCCTTGTGGACGTGGGAACCGGCGCCGGTTTCCCGGGTGTACCGCTGGCTTTGTACCGGGACGATATTCAGCTGACCTTGCTGGACAGCCTGAATAAGCGGCTTCTTTTTCTCAAAGAGGTATGTACCGCGCTCGGACTGCCGGCTACGCTCGTACATGCCCGCGCAGAGGAAGCGGGCAGGCAGCCCGCTTACCGGGAACGGTTTGATGTGGCGACGGCACGGGCGGTCGCGGCCCTGCCGACGCTCTGCGAGTATTGTTTGCCGCTGGTGAAGCCACACGGGCGGTTTATTGCCATGAAGGGACCGGACGGGGACCAGGAAGGGAGAAAGGCCCGGGAGGCCATACGCCTTTTGGGCGGCGAACTTGCACAGACCGTTTCCCTTTCGCTGCCGGCGCCGACAGGAGAAGAACGAGAAGAACGGCGGCTGCTGATGATCGACAAAATACATCCTACACCGACAAAATATCCCCGCCCCTCTGCAAAAATCGCCAAGCAACCCCTTTAACTTCAAGAAAACGACACTCTTATTCCGACATAACAACGGCAAAAAACGTGGTATGCTGACACCAGAGGCCGGATGAAGCAGGAGCGAGCCAATACCGGTCCACCACCTGTTGTGGTACATAGCAGGCAAGGCCGGGGACGATAGTGGGCGAACGCCCATCAAAGGACGGTAAAGCTAATGGTTTATGTTCCTATCGGCCGAGGCGGGCACACTGTTTGATCCCGCCATCTTACGCAGACCACCATGTTGCCGTAAACGGGAAGGACGTGTCAACTTATGCTGTGGAATAAGGGAAAGGAAAAAGAAAATCAGAGGCCGCGGTATGTGAGCAACGGAACCATTTGGATGATCCCCACCGCCGATATTCAGCCGAATCCGGACCAGCCGCGGCGGGACTTCAGTTATGAAAAGCTGCTGGAGCTTGCGCAGAGTATCGGAGAGAACGGCCTGCTGCATCCGCTGACGGTCACATTTCGGGACGGTGTGCCGATCCTGATCGCGGGAGAGCGCCGGCTGCGCGCGGCCAAAATTGCCGGTATGCGCGAAATCCCCTGTGTGGAGCGCGAAGCGGATGGGGTGCAGCAGGCATTGCTGGCGCTGATCGAAAATCTGCAGCGGCAGGATATGAACTGCTTTGAGACCGCAGAGGGGATACGGCGGCTTATCGAGGTATATGGGCTGACCCAGGAGGAAGCGGCGCATCGGCTTGGCTGTTCGCAGCCGACCATCGCCAACAAGCTGCGTCTTCTGCGCCTGCCGGCCGAGGAGCGCAGCGCCATTATCGGGGCAGGGCTGACCGAGCGGCATGCACGGGCTCTGCTGCGCATCGAGGATACGGAGCTGCGCCGCGTGGCGCTTGGCCGTATCCTAGAGGCACGCATGACGGTGGCACAGGCGGAACGGCTGGTGGATGAGTTCCTGCGGGGCAAAATCAAGCGCAAACGTCCTCTGCCTGTCGTCCGGGATGTCCGGTTGTTTTTTAATACCGTCAATCATGCCGTGGAAACCATGCGGCGTTCGGGGATCGAGGCGCGTTCGGAGAAAAACGAAACAGAGGATTTCATCGAATATGTCGTGCGGATCCCCAAAGCAGCGGCAAGGCCGACCATTGCCCATACGGCATAAAAAAGCAGGAGGAACCCCAATGGTTCCTCCTGCTTGCCTGTCTTGGGCGGTTCCTAACGCACAACGGTCTTGGAAGCGTACTCTTTGGCAACAAGGCAAATATAGGTTTTGCCGGCGGCCATTTTGGCCGGGCTGCCGTCCTTCTCGGTAATGGAAAGGCCGGTCGTGCTGCGTGACCATTGAATATCCCGGCTGGTTCCGCCGGTAACCAGCAAACCGTTTCCGCTTTTTAGGCGGAAGCTGATGGTGGCTTCATTTTCGCTGTATTTCTGGTCGTACAGCACCAGGACATTGGCGGCACTGAGCTGTGTTCCGTCCACCGTTTTGTGGGGGGAAGCGCTGCCCAGGGCGCCGTTGCTTTTTTTGTAAAGGCCATTGTCGTAAACAAAGCTGATGGTTTGGGCCCCCGAAAAGAATACCTGGAGCTGCTGGCCGGCGCCGCTTCCGGTCGAATCGCCGTAGGAGAAGAAGGGCTGGCGCTGTGTGGTGTTGCGGATTTTCGAGGAGCTAATACGCGATGACAGCTTGGCACCGCTGGTGATCAAGGTGTGTTCCGCGCTGCGGTTCTGCAGAAAGTAGGCATCCCGCCAGAAAGAAGAATTGGCGCCTGCAAGGCCGTCGAAATCCGTGACACCCGTGGACTTCAGCGTGGCCAGTCCCGCCGTGCTTCCGCCCGCGTGGCAATAAATGGCGTCAAAGGTTTGAGCCATCAGGACAAAGGGAGACCGGGCACTGCGCACCGGGCCGATTTTTTCGGGAATACGCGCGGCGTTGGCGAATACCACCATCATACGGGTCACGCCGCCTTCCGTTTCGGCCTCCAAAAACAGATCGGCTTTGTCGATGCCATACTGGGGCCGTGCCTGGCTGACGTTGTCTATCATGAGCGCCACCGGTCGGGTGCCGTTGTCGTCGTCCACATCCGATTCCCCCGTAAAAAGATTGACGGCAAGTGCCGGCGGGGCGGTGGTCGTCGTGGGTGGGGCGGTGGTTGTAGAAGGCGGTGCCGTGGTGGCTGGGGCGGAGGAGGCCGTTTCTTCCGGCCGGCTGCAGGCGCCCAGGGTTATCACCAGGCAAAGCGCGGTTAAAAGGGAAATCAGGTGTTTTTTCATGCTGTGCTTCCTTTCCGGAGGGTAAAAAATAAAGGTTTAGTCTTCCTCTATGTCATAGTTGCCATAGACTACATCGCAGATATAGTCATACAGGGATTGGGCCGTTTCCAGATAGCTTCCGATCTGGACGGGGGATACATGCAGGTCGTCGTCAGAGGGGTACCGCGTTTCAATATACAGACGGTTCATGCGGGAGCAGGCATCCATCCAGCGCTCAAACGTTGGATCCGTTTTTATGGCCTGCCGGCAGAGCCACGTTACGTTGTGTCCGTCCACCAAAATGCCCGTGGTATGAATCAGATACGCTTTAAAGGATTTTTCCATTGCCTGCTGGCAATGGAATCCGGCAATTTCCAAACACTGCTGCTGTTCGATGAGCAGGCGCGCCGCCAGCAGATCACGGGCGGCAATTTCCAGCCAGTCAAAAAACAGCCGGCTGTCATCCGAATGCTTGCTACGCCTCATACAGAATCCTCCCATCTGCCAGGGCGCGGGAAGCCAGGCTGTAGGGCGTGTGCGCAAGCTTGTCCCACTGCGCGGCCGTGTAAACCAGTACATCAAAGGACAACTCTGCATCAATATCCAGATACAGCCGCTGTTCCACGGCCTGTGGGTCTTCGCCGTTCGGCAGAATCACGCACAGCTTGACCGCATACAGCGATCCATCGGGCCGTGCCTTCTGGCTGAACAAAATGATACGGTTCGGGCGGGCAATGCGAATGATATCCCGTTGCAGTTTTTCGAGCGGCATACGAAATCCCCCTTTACGAATTGGTCTGACATATCGGAACACGCTTTAGTATACACCAGGAGCAAAATCTTTTCAATTCCCGGGAAGAAAATACCTCCGGGCGTTGACAAAACCCGGCCGCGTGGTGTAAACTAATCTGGCACCGATTCATACGCTTCCGTAGTTAAATGGATATAACAGTCCCCTCCTAAGGGACAGTTGTGGGTTCGATTCCCGCCGGGAGTGCCACAATCTGCGGTGAGCAATTCGACAGGAATTGACGGCTCCCTTTTTTATGGCATGAGCTCGACCAGAGGCAGGTCACTCTTTTGCAAATCAAGGTCAAACCTGCGGTGAGCAACGCACGCCGCAGGTTTCTTTTTTAGCATCAGAAGCGCCGCGTTTAAGCTCTGCAGCGTTTTGAAACCACACCCAAGGGAAAGCCCGTTATCACGGCTTTTCCTTGTTCTTATCTCTGCAGGAAAAGCAAGCCCGATGTTTCACATGAAACAACCGGCCACAATGTAAAATTGGCGCCGGGCTCTTTTCTGGTGCGATAAACTATGCTATAATGGAATAACACACGGTGCCGGGCGGCGAGGTGCCGCCATAGTGGCAGCGAGCTCCGCGTGGGGAAAGGATGAGAGCACGGATGGCCAAAGTCATAGCGGTGGTCAACCAAAAGGGCGGCGTGGGCAAGACCACGACGACGGTGAATCTGACGGCGGCGATGGGCCAATTGGGGAAAAGATGCCTGTTGGTGGACATCGACCCCCAGGGCAATGCCACGAGCGGGGTGGGTATTGACAAGCGGCAGGTGCGGCAATCCTCCTATGAGGTGCTTATCGGTGCCGCTGCGCCGCAGGATATCATTCAGCACACCGCCTTTCAAAATCTTGACGTTTTTCCCTCAAATATACAACTGGCGGGTGCCGAAATTGAAATGGTGGAGCTGACACGGCGGGAAAGCCGGCTGAAGGCGGCACTTGCCGGGTTACGCGATCGCTACGACTATATATTCATCGATTGTCCGCCTTCACTCGGCTTGCTGACACTCAATGCGCTGTGCGCGGCGGATACCCTGTTGGTCCCGATTCAGTGCGAATACTATGCGCTCGAAGGGTTATCTCAGTTGATGGCCACCGTGCGGCAGGTTAAGCGCCTGTACAACAGTACGCTGGAGCTGGAGGGGGTTTTGCTGACCATGTATGATGGTCGTCTGAACCTTACGCAGCAGGTGGTGACCGAGGTCAAGCGGTTTTTCCCCCGCAAGGTGTTTTCAACGGCCATTCCGCGTAGCGTGCGGTTATCGGAAGCGCCGAGCTTTGGCAAACCCATACAATATTACGACGGCGGATCGCGCGGCGCGGCCGCCTATAACGAGCTGGCCAGGGAATTGTGTGAAAAGCGGTAAGCGGCCGGTGCTGAAGCAGGGAGGAGTGACACAATGGCAGTGAAAAAAGGCGGTTTAGGCAAGGGGCTGGAAGTGCTGTTTGCCGAGAACGCCATCGAGGAGGAAGGGAAGACCGTATCCCTTCCGCTCTCGGAAATCGAACCGAACCGGGAACAGCCCCGTAAGCAGTTTGACGAAGCGGCGCTGGCAGAGCTGGCGGATTCCATCGCCCAGCACGGGGTGCTGCAGCCGCTGCTGGTCAGGCCGGTGGCTGGCGGCGGGTATCAGCTGGTGGCGGGGGAACGCCGGTGGCGGGCCTCCCGCATGGCGGGGCTCACCGAAGTGCCGGTGGTTATCCGGGAGATGACGGATAAAGAGGCGGCGGAGCTCGCGCTCATTGAAAACCTGCAGCGGGAGGATCTCAACCCGATGGAGGAAGCGATGGGATACCGCACCCTGATGGAAACCTACGGCTTGACGCAGGAGGAAACGGCGCGTTCGGTGAACAAATCCCGGCCGGCCGTGGCCAATGCCCTGCGGCTGCTCCATCTGCCCCAAACGGTGGCCAACATGGTGGCCGGCGGCGAATTGTCCGCGGGCCATGCGCGCGCCATCCTGTCCTTTGACACGGAAGAGGAACAGCTGGATGCCGCGGCCGCTGCGGTGGACAAGCATCTGTCGGTGCGGGATCTGGAACGGATGGCCAAGGCTTCTCATACGCCCAAAAAGGAAAAGGCAACGGCGCTTTTTTCCCGGCCTTCCTTTTACGACGAGGTGGAGCTGGCGCTGACCGAGCACATGAGCCGCAAGGTCAAGGTAACGCCGTCCGCAAAGGGCGGGACACTGACCATAGAATTCTTCGGACAGGACGATTTGCAGGAGCTGGCCGCTCGGCTGGCCCCCGAACGATAACAACAGGGAGAGGGAATCAACATGCTGGACATTAAATTGGTGCGTACCGAACCGGAGCGGGTTAAGCAGGCCATGCGCACCCGCAACAAGGACATGGATGCGCAGGTGGACCGCGTCATCGCCATCGACGCGGAACGCCGCGACATCAACGCCCGCACCGATGCGCTCAAGGCGCAGCAGAACAACGCGAGTAAGGAGATTGCCCGCATCAAGAAGGAAGGGGGCGACCCCGCCGCCATTCTCGAGGAGATGAAAGAGCTCGCCGAGCAAGGTAAAGCGCTCGGCGCCCGGCTGGCCGACCTGGAAACGGAACAGCGGAACATCCTGCTCTCCATTCCCAATATACCGCATGCGAGTGTGCCGGTGGGCAAGGACGATACCGAGAACGTCGAAATGCGCCGGTGGGGAGAGCCGCGGGCGTTCGACTTTGAACCGGAGGCCCACTGGGACATCGGCAAGCGCCTCGACCTGTTCGATCCCGAGGTGGCGGCCAAGGTCACGGGCAAGCGCTTCCATTTCTATAAGGGCCTCGGCGCCCGGCTGGAGCGTTCCATCATCAACTTCTTCCTCAACACCCACACTGAAAACGGGTATACCGAGATACTGCCTCCCTTTATGGTCAACCGGGCTTCCATGACCGGCACGGGCCAGCTCCCGAAATTTGAGGAGGACGCCTTTAAGCTGGTGGATCCCGACTATTTCCTGATCCCCACGGCGGAGGTGCCGGTGACCAACATGCACCGGGATGAAATTCTTGACGGCGATCGGCTGCCCATTAAATACTGCGCCTATTCCGCCTGCTTCCGGGCGGAAGCGGGCAGCGCTGGGCGTGATACCCGCGGCCTGATCCGGCAGCATCAGTTTAACAAGGTGGAGCTGGTCAAATTTGCGGATCCGGCGACCAGCTACGAGGAACTGGAAAAGCTGACCCACGATGCGGAACGGGTGCTGCAGCTTTTGGGGCTGCCATACCGGGTGGTGACGCTGTCCACCGGCGACCTCGGCTTCTCCAGTGCCAAGACCTATGATATTGAGGTGTGGATGCCCTCCTACGGCCGCTATGTGGAGATTTCCAGCTGTTCCAACTTCGAGGATTATCAGGCGCGCCGCGCGGCTATCCGCTTTAAACGGGATGCCAAGGATAAGGCGCAGCTCGTGCATACGCTCAACGGCTCGGGCGTGGCCGTCGGCCGGACGGTAGCGGCGATTCTGGAGAATTATCAGAATGCCGACGGCACAGTGACGGTGCCCGAGGTGCTGCGTCCCTATATGGGAACCGACTGTATTCGATAAGACACACGGAAGGACGAGGATTTCCTCGTCCTTCCGTATATTAAATTGTCTATAATACGTTTTGTATAGAGAGGGATTGTATGGAAACCAGTTCGATGGGCAGCGAGTATGCCTGGCCGCTGAAGATCGCCACCTACGATGCGGGGCCGGATCGGTGCCTGCGGCCCGCCAGTATCCTCAAGCTGCAGCAGGAGGTGGGGGAGCTGCACCTTGGTGCCGGCGGCCTTGGATATCAGGTTCTTCTCGAAGCGGGTATGGCATTTTTGCTCACCCGGACCAACTGCGTCATCCATCGAATGCCGCGGCTCAATGAGACGGTTACGCTGCGCACTTGGCACCGCGGAACGAGAGGGGCGCAGTTTTATCGGTGCTATGTGTTCGAGGATGCGCGGGGCGTGCCGCTGGTGGAAAGTGTGACCGCTTTTGCGCTTGTGGACGTGCAGGATCACCGTCTGCTGCGGCCAGAGGCGTTCGACCGGTTTGCGCTCGCCACCCAAACGGATGTCTACAACGGCTGTCCCGATCCGGGCAAATGGAGGCCTTCTGTTGAACTGCAGCCGGTGGACCGGCATGTCGTCCGCTGGTCGGAAACCGACTGGAACGGGCATCTGAACAATACCGTCTATGCCGATTATCTATGTGATTACGTGCCGGGCGGTATGGCAGGAAAACAAATGACCGGATTTTCCATTGCCTTTTTGAAGGAAGCCCGGGAGGGAGAGGTGCTGCAGATGGCAGCTGGGGCAGATGGAACGGAGGCGTTTGTGGTCGGTACACACGAACGCGGCATCTGCTTCGAAGCGAAAATGACCTTCGTGCCGGTATGAGCGAGACGTTTGAACAGGCAAAGCGGTTGGGTTTGCTGCATCTACAGGTGCGGGCCGGCATCGGCACGCTGGGGGAGAAGAGCCTGCACGCGGTGTTCAAATACTGGCTGGATCCGGACGAGAGCCACCACGAGGTTCGCCTTGACGGTTGTGTGGCGGATATCTTCGACGGCGAAAGGGTGACCGAGATCCAGACACGCGGCTTCGGTACCCTGCGCCCCAAGCTGGAACGGCTCCTGGAGCAGTATCCCGTAACCGTCGTGCATCCGCTGCCGTGGCATAAAACGCTGACCTGGGTGCAGCCGGAAAGCGGGGAAATGACCAAGCCGCGCCGGTCGCCCAAAACGGGACAGTTCTGGGATGCGGCGGGGGAGCTGTATGCCATTTCCGGTCTGCTCGGCCATCCGCGCCTGACCGTGAGGCTGATGCTGGTGGATGTGGAGGAATACCGTATGGCTGACGGCTGGAGTGCGGACGGCAAAAAGGGCTCACACCGGGCAGAACGTATTCCGGTGGCACTCGGCCCGGAATTGACGCTGCACAGCCAGGAGGACTATGCGTGCCTGCTTCCCGCTGTCCTGCCGGATGCCTTTACCACGCCGCAGCTTGCCAAAGCGGCCCGTCTGAGCCGAAAAAAAGCGGGGCATTTAGTAAACATATTGTATAAAACAGAAAATATAAAACGCATTGGAAAACAAGGGCGGGCCTATTTGTATGGCCGCCTTGACAGCGGAGGACGCCTATAGTATAGTAAACAGGCGGGTTTGTCCCGTGGTCAGTTCGAAACCATCCTGACCTTAAACAAAACTACGGAGGTATCGTCAAGATGAAAAAACCATTTCCTGTCCGTACATTGGCCGAGGCGGGACTTATTGCCGCGCTGTACGCGGCGCTGACCCTGCTGCTGCCGGCGCCGTCCTTCGGCGTGGTGCAGTGCCGCCTGTCCGAGATGTTCACCGTTCTGGCCGTTTTCACGCCCTCGGCGATTCCGGGACTGGCGGTAGGCTGCCTGGTGTCCAATTTAGTGGGGCTCGGCATGGGAGCCAATCCGGCCGGCGCGCTGGATCTGCTTTTCGGTCCGCTGACCACCCTGGTGGCCGCCGTCCTGACCTGGCGGATGCGCCATTGGCGCTTCAAGGGGGTTCCGGTGGCGGCGACGCTGCCGCCAGTGCTGCTCAACGCGGTGGTGGTCGGTCTCGAGCTGACGCTGATGTCGCCGCATTTCGCGGTGCCGGTGCTGCTGCTCAACATGGCGTCGGTGGGCGCGGGGCAGCTCATCGCCTGCACGGTGTGCGGCCTGATTCTGCACGCGGCGCTGGAACGTTCCGGCGCGGCCGCGCAGCTGTTCGGAAAACGGCAGGCAGTTTAAAAAACAAGCCCGCTCTCCCCGGCTGCGGGAAGGGCGGGCTTTGGTTTTATGCGGTTCAGACGAGCCGTGTGACGAGCCAGCAAATAGCATACACCACCGGCTGGTGCACGACGTAAATAACCAGCGTATGCCGGCCGAGCCAGGCAAGCCATGGCGCCCGGCTTTTATACATCCACTGGGGAAAGCGCCCCGCTTTGGCCCATATGCCGGCAAAGGAGCCGGCGAGGAAGCAGAAGATCCAGGGGAAAAAGGGAAAATAGTCCGCCCCCTGTCCGGTGCCGAGACCGAGGGGATAGAGCCAGCCCTGCGCCTGCACCGCTTCGGGCACCGCCACGCCGAACATGCCCTTGATGCCGAACCAGGCGCCGCGGTCCGCGGGCAGCCACCAGGTGAGGAGCAGCAGCACGGCGCAAGCCGCGATGCCGACGACCGGCGGGATTTTATCCAGAAGGGGACGGCATAAGGCGAAGAGCAGAATGGACACCGACAGGAAATGCAGGATGCCGAACCAGATCATTTCCTCCCGCATGAACACCCAAAGAAAGGCCGAGAGCAGAATCGCCACGCCCAACAGCAGGCCGCCGCGTTTCCAGTTGCTGTGGGACAGGCGGCAGGAAATGCCGCAGATGAAGATGAACAAACCGGCAAAAAACGGCTCCACCGGCATGAAAAAGGTGAACAGAGCGCGGCCGGCCGGTACGTTAAACAGCCAGCCGACCGTATAGAAGCTGTGATAGGCGATCATCAGCAGCAGGTCGAAGCCGCGGACCTCATCCATAAAGAAGATGCGCCCGCCCGGCTGGCGGGCAGTGGAATCGGACAAACGGATACCTCCTCCGGAAATCGACGTTTCCTATAGTATAGCACGAACCGTTAAAATATACCAGTAGAAAAGGAGCGCTGTATATGAAGCCAACCGCACAGCAATGCATAGGCACCACCCATGAGGAAGCCTGGAACGTCGGGGAGGAACAGCTGGCCAGTCATATGGCGAGCGGTACCCTTCCTGTATTTGCGACCCCCTGCATGGTGGCCCTGATGGAGTACACCTGTATGAAGCTCGTCGAGCCCTGCCTGGAGGAGGGCATCACCACGGTGGGAACGGTGGTCAACATCCGCCACGTCAGTCCCACGCCGGAGGGAATGAAGGTACACGCCCGTGCAACCCTCACCGAAACGGACGGACGGCGGTTTGTGTTCCGGGTGGAGGCCTATGATGAGGCGGGGCTTATCGGGGAAGGCGTGCATGAACGGTGCACCGTCAAAGCCGATCGGTTTATAGAAAAAGTGCAGGCTAAAGGAAAATAAGAAACGCCCGCGCATCCGAAAGCGCCGGTGCTGCCTTTCAGGGGCTCCGGTCCGGGCGGGAAATCGAATCAATGGGTTCCTAGCCGATTTTCATGAGCATCTCCATAGGATACCAAAGGATAAGACCGTTTTCGGGGCCGGGGCTTCCCCCGTCAAAGGACAGGTTAATCGTCTCCCGCAGCGCCGTGTCGCATAGCCAGGGTACAGTTGCAAGGGTTTTGCTATGCCCATTTAAAAGGGATTGTTTTGAAAAAAGATTGACAAACCGAAGAGGACATGCTAAAATAAGCGGTGCCGCATGTGCCGGGCTTGGTAAAGTGTGCCTTTTGGGCACCGCCTGGGCGACAGCGAGTCTGAATAAAAGGCAGGAACCTACATGTACGCCATTATCGAAACGGGCGGCAAACAGTATAAGGTGCAGAGCGGTGACGTTCTGTTCGTTGAAAAGCTGGATGCGGCCGAGGAAGCCTCCGTTACCTTTGACAAGGTCATTGCGCTGCACAACGACAAGGATCTGAAGGTTGGTGCGCCGTATATCAAGGGCGCGTCGGTGGATGCGCGCGTGCTCAAGAACGGCAAGGGCAAGAAGATCACCGTTTTCACCTACAAGCCCAAGAAGGGCAGCAAGCGCAAGATGGGCCATCGGCAGCCCTACACCAAGGTGCAGATCGAAACCATCCATGCCAGAGCGCCCCGCGCCCCCAAGACCGAAGAGCCCGCCGCGGAAGAATGACGCGGGCCGTCTTTCGGACAGCGAACGGTCTCCTCTGCGGGTTTTCTCTGAGCGGGCATGCCGGTGACGGCGTGCGCGGCGAAGACATCGTATGCGCGGCGATTTCATCGGCGGCGTATCTGACAGTCAACACCCTGACCGACGTATGCGGCTGTAAAGCACAGCCGAAGCAGCGGGACGGCTTTCTGCAGATAGAGCTGACAGGCGGGGATGTACAGCGGGGGCAGGATTTGCTCCGGGGACTGAAGCTGCATCTGGAACAATTGCAAGAGCAGTATCCCAAAAGGATACAGGTTGAGAGTATGGAGGAGTCAGTATGTTAAAGATAAACATTCAGCTGTTCGCCCACAAAAAGGGCGTCGGTTCCACCAAAAACGGCCGTGATTCCGAGTCCAAGCGTCTCGGTGTCAAGCGGGCGGACGGGCAGTTTGTGCTGGCCGGCAACATCCTGGTGCGGCAGCGCGGGACCCATATTCATCCCGGCGTGAACGTGGGCATCGGTTCGGACGATACCCTGTTTGCCAAGGAGAACGGCGTGGTTCGGTTTGAGCGCGTCGGCAAGGATCGCAAGCGTGTGAGCGTGTACGCGGTCGAGGAATAAAAAGTCTGGTAAAAAATCCCCGCCGCTGAGGCGGGGATTTTTTAAACGAACAGGAAAAAGCAAAGCAGCGATACATGTACGGCGGGGTATCTGGTGCTTCCGGGAACAGGCGTTTCGGGAGCAGTCCTTATATAAAAGACAGGGATGGTACGGGAGGGGACAAACGGGAGCATGCGATCCGGTGTCTCCGCCCAGCTGTGCGCCGACAGAGTCGGCATCCCTGCCGTAAGGGCGGGGATTTTTTCATCTGGCGGGATCCATTTGACCGCTGCGGGTATACGGACGGTGTAAACTGGCGAGAAAGGTGAGTTCCAGGATGTTTATCGATAAGGCGACCATCCAAATACGGGCGGGAAAGGGCGGCGACGGCGCCGTCGCTTTCCACCGGGAAAAATATGTGGCGGCCGGCGGTCCGGACGGCGGCGACGGCGGCCGGGGCGGCAATGTGGTGTTTGTGGCGCAGGACGGAACCAACACGCTGGCGGATTTTCGTTATAAGCGGAAATTCGCGGCAGAAAACGGCCAGAACGGGGGCGCCAAGCGCTGCTTCGGGCGCGCGGGCGCGGACTGCGTGATCGCGGTGCCGCGCGGCACACTGCTGTATGACGACGAAACGGGTCGTCTTCTCGCCGATATGTCGGGGGATGAGCCGTTTATCGCGGCCAAAGGCGGCCGGGGCGGCTGGGGAAACCAGCATTTTGCCACGCCGACCCGACAGGTGCCGCGTTTTGCCAAGCCGGGCGTGCCGGGGGAGGAGCGCACCGTGCGGCTGGAGCTCAAGCTGCTCGCGGATGTGGGGCTGGTGGGCTTCCCCAACGTGGG
>CDZV01001352.1_pt1 | contig 34465 bp, 41 predicted proteins | sample 554851 | NCBI WGS metagenome assembly CDZV01 (sample SAMEA3182090, study PRJEB8094) | gut metagenome | biome: human; feature: gut; material: Stool; isolation source: human stools | place: Canada | collected 2013-03-12
GTTTTGAGAATAGAAAAGAAATTTTCAGCCAGAGCGTTGTCATACGGATTTCCGCGTCTTGACATTGAGGGCGTAATCCCGTATCTTTGAGTTAGCTCAAAATATGCTTCTGAGGCGTACTGAGCACCCTGGTCACTGTGGAGTTGCAGCTCTGCAGTGACCTTTTCTTTCTTCTTGGCCGCCTTGATCGTATTCAGTACCAGGTTGACATTCTGGTTCGTGGCGGTCTTGTAGATAACGATGCTGTTGTCATAGAGATCTCGGATGATGGATAAGTACAAGGTTCCTTGTCCAGTGCTGATGTACGAAATGTCCGTTACCCATTTTTGATTCGGACATTCAGCGGTGAAATCTCTGTTCAACAGATTGGGGTATTTGTGCAGACCTTCCCCATATCTTACATATCGTTTTCTTCTTATAACCGACAGCAAATTGTACTTATTCATTACTCTGAGAATGGTTTTAGGGTTGTGGTGGATGCCTTTGCGTTCAAGCCAGATACACACTCTGCGGTATCCATATGTGTTCCGGCTCTCTGCCTGACACTCTCGTATTTTTTCAGCAAGGGGCAAATCTTTGGCCAGGGTATCCATCCTGCTGACATATCCGTAGTAACCGCTACGGGATACTTCAAAAAAACGACACATTTCGCTGATGGGATACTCTTTTCTGTGTCGATATATGACCTTGTATTTTACGCTGATCTTCACTCCTTCCCAGTGAGCAAGAGAAAATCCCGCAACAGCTCTACTTCCATTTTCAAGCGCTTGTTTTCGTATTTGTACTCTGCCAGGGCCTTCGCGGGTTTCCGACCACGCTGCTTCGGTATGCCATGCAGCTCCTTTTTCCTTTCGCGTGTAAGAAGATGATGGATTGCTCTCTCTCCTGTCACCCCAAGTCTCTCCGCAACCTCTCGCTGTGTCATTCCGCCTTCAAGCATTTCTTTGATTTTAGGCAGTAATTCCTGGGTGTGCTGATACTTCCTTGCCATAATAATACCCCCTAATGTAGTACTTTCATTTTCCTACATTAGGGGGCGTTTTGTCTATTGTCCGTTTTTACTGGGGCGGTTCACATTACTCCTCCGGCCCTTTTTCCGCCCTCTGCTCCCGCAGGGCCTCCAGCGCCTGCCGGAGCGCCGCCGGGTAAGGTACGCCCATCAATCCCACGTTCTCCAGGATAGACAGCCCTTCGTTGCCCACAAAGAACAGAATCACCGCGGTCCGGGCCCAATCACTGCCCAACAGCAGGTCCAGCCGGGCGGCCACCAGCACGGCCGCCAGCTCCCCGGCCTTTTTGCACAGCCCGCGAAACCCGGCCCGGCTGTCCAGCGCGCCGCTCTCCGTCTTGCCGGAGCGCCGGAACACCCCCGCTACCAGCATACCGGTGAGGTAATCCACCGCCATGCAGAAAATCAAGCTCTGCAGTGCCGTATCCCAGCCTCCCAGCGCTTGGGCCAGCAGCCCTCCCGCCGCCGCCAGCAGGGCCAGCGCCCCATTTTTGATATGCTCCGCCTTCAACTCCACCCCAACTCTCATCGTACCAGCTTTTCCAATGCGCTCCAGCTCAGTCCCAGCGACTCGATCTCTCCCCAGGTCTGAAAGCGCGCCTGCAGCATGGCCCAGGTAATGTACCAGTAGACATACCGTATTTCCAGATGGCACGGCAGGATATCCTCGATGATGGCCCGCATCTCTGCAAACCCATCCGGGATCCCGGGCACCTCGGGAAAGCGCACCTCTACTACGCCGGGCTCCTCCGTCTCACTGGCCACCGCATTGAGCCCGCATCCGGCCAGGTTGTCGTTGATCGCCGAAAGCGTGAAGCTGTCGCCTCCAATCCGCAGCAGGGCCGCCAGAGCTGCCCGCCGCCGTTCCAGGACGCTTGCCACCGGCCGCCGCGCCAGCAGCGCTTCGATCCGCTCCAGGCCGTCCCCCTCCGCCGTGGTCAGCAGCATCTCCCGCTCCACCGTTTCCAGCGCGGCGGCGCAGCCGTCCAGGGCGGCTCCCACGGCCTCCAGCTCTCCGCCGTTGCAGGTCCCCTCCAGACGATAGACCCCCAGCGGCGCAAGCATCTGCCGGAGATAATCCGCATGCTTCAACCGCTCACCTCCATCTCCGTCACCGTCAGCGTTCCCAGCACAGGCAGCTCGTCCGCCGCTGCGGCTACGTCGGCGGCGGGGACGGCAATGCTGTAGTTGGCCACGCCGTCCACGCCGTAGATGACCGCCCCCAGCGCGGCCCGCAGCACATCCCGTCCCAGCAGCCGTCCGTCGAACTGCGCCCGCAGGGCGGCCTCCACCCGGCTGCGCACCGCTTCCCCGTCGGCGCCGTCCGCAGCTGCCACCGCCACGCTCACATCGATGCTTTTTACCTCCGGGGCCCGTACCCGTACGTCTACGGCGATCTCACGCCGCTGGGTGAAATAGCTGCTCAGCTGGGCCAGCAGGGCGCTGTCCGGCACCCCGGCGGGGGTGGATACCACCACATCCACCGTACCCACGCCCCTCGGGCGGGACAGCACCGCCGCCGCCGCCACCTCCGGGAACGACATGGCCCCCTGCTGATAAAAGGCGGCGTTGGCCCCGTTGGGCATTCTCTGGAAGGTCTCCAGCACCCGCACCCGCAGCGCCTCGTCCGTCTCCTCCTCCAGCCCGCCGGTAAAGGCTGCGGGGTTGGTGCACCGGCTCACGCCTACCGGGGCCACTGCCATGGCCCGGATGGTCCCGGCCGCCGCGTTGCCCGCGCTCCCCGGCTTCACCGCCTGCGCACGCACCTGAGCCGCGGTCTCTCCCGCCTGCAGCACCACATCCTCCAGGGTCTCGAAGCGCACCTGCTCCGCCGTCATGCACACCGTCCCCGCCGGGATGGAAAGGTCGGTTTGGGCGGCGCTGTCGGTCTCGAAGCGCAGCACTCCCTGGGCGCGTACCGCTTCCCGCCGCTCCAGCCCCCGCAGCTGGGCGTGCTTGTCCAGATACGCCCCGTGGGCGCTCTGGGGAAAGCACTGCCGTTCCACCCAATCTGCCTGTACATATAAGGCGTAGATCTGGGCGGCCACAGCGTACAGCCGCACCGCCAGGTCCCCGTCTCCCGCCGGGACGAGCCCGGTCTCCTCCTGAAACCGTGCAGCCATCCCGCTGTAGATCTCGTCCACCGTCATCCCTTCACGCTCCCTGTACGTCCATATCCAAACGCAGCGTCTCTCCCCGCCAGGTCAATCTGACCTGTAAGGTGCCCGTGCCGCTTAAAATCACATCGTCCACAAGCAGAGACTCCTCCTCTGCCAACGCCTCGGTCACATATTGACGGGCCAGCGCGCCTCGCCGCGCGGGCTGCGCCCCGGCCAGCCGATACAGCTGGCTGCCCAGCCCCGGCAGCGGCGGGAAGCAGCCCCGCCGGATACTCAGCTTCCACAGCACCCGCTGCAGCAGCTCCGCGCTCCCCTCCGCCCGCCGGAAGGAGCCCCGTCCGTCGCTCACATAGTCCCCGTCCCGCACCATCAGCTCCATCCTAACCGCCCTCCACCATCACGGGCAGCCCATTGACCAATACCGTGCCGCTCATGGAGATTACGCCGTCGTTGCGGATGCGGATGCTGGCCGCCCCGCCGCCGCTGTAGAGCACCACCTCGCCGGGCGCCAGGTTCCACGCACGCTGGCCGCGCACCCCCGCCGCGCAGGGCTGTTCCCCGTCGGGTCCGGCTTTGACCACCAGTACCCGCTCGCCCCGCATGGGCTGCCACTGATAGCCGCCGGGCGCGAATACCGGCACCTGACGGCGCTCTCCGTCCAGCAGAACGGCCGCCGGGTCTCCCGGCAGGCTCACCACACCCACCCGGGCCGCCTCCTGCCGTCCGTCCCGGCTCATCCCCTGTCTTGAGATCCACATGCTGTCTCCTCCTTGTCCAAACCGTCCCGCCGCCGTTCAAACGACCGCCGCCGCGTCCGCCAGGGTCAGCCGGGTATACGCGCCCCTCGCATCCATCCCGCACACGCTTTCCGTCACCCGCCAAAGCCCCCGGCAGACGTCGCGCTTCCAGTTTACCTCCACCAGCTCCCCCGGCCAGGCGCGGAAGGTGCCGGGCAGCATAAGCTCCACGCTGTGCCATCCCTCGGCGGCACGCTGGAGCTGGTATTCTCCGGAATAGCGCATGGCCTGATAGCTGCTGCGCCCCGGCATGGTCAGCACCCGGCGGCACTGTCCGCCCCGCCGGGCAAACCCGCTGTGGACCACCCGCTGCACCTGGTCCCGCGTCTTATCCCGTACCAGCACCTCGGACAAGACCCCGTAGCGCTTCTCCTTCCAGGCCAGCTCCAGCACCGCCGCGTCCTCGTCCAGCACCCGCCGCGCTCCATCCTGCCAGGCGCACACCTGCAGCCGCCCCTGCCGGTCAAAGCGGGGCGTCACGCCGCCGTAGTACCGGCAAAAATGATAGAGCGCCTGCCACTCGCTGCTCCCCATGGCCACGGAGAAGTCCGGCACCGCGGGCAGCCGGTCCGTCCGCCCCACCTGGATGCCGTAAGGGGTCACGTGGTCCCGCAGGATATCTGCCAGGGTGGCCGTCTGATAATCGCACCCCAGCGCCTCGTTGTCCAGCAGCAGCGCCGCCATGCTCCTGCCGGAAACGCTCAGGCGCGCTCCGTCTTCGTCCCAGCCGCAGCAAACCTCGTCCACCACGCCAGTAAACACCCGCTCCCCGTCCTCCTCCGCCGCAAAGCGTACCGCCTCGGCCAGCGCCCCGGCCTCGCCCGGTTCCCACAGGCACTCCAGATAGAAGCTGTCACAGGGGATTCCGCAGGCATATTCCATCCGCCAGGACGTCAGGTCGGGCAGGACGACGCGCCGTCCGTCCCAGCAGATCAGCGTCCCCGTCATGCTACCCGCACCTTCTCTCCCACCAGGATCAGGTTCGGGTTTTTGATCTGGGGATTGAGGGTAACCAGCGCCGTCAGCGTAAGGCCATAGCGCCGGGCGATCCCCCACATGGTCTCTCCCTGCGCCACTGTGTGCCAGACCGCGCCGCTCCCGCTTTCCGTCCCGGAGGCGCCGCTCCCGGCGCTCTCCCCCTGCTGTGTGCGCAGGGTTGTATTGTGTCCCTCATAGCCCTCCCAGAAGGCAAAGGTGTATCTCACATAATCCGCCCGGGGCTCCTGCGCCAGAGACAGCTCCACGAAATAGGCGTTGGCCGTTTGCCAGACCGGGTGGACCAGCAGTCCCGGTCCGTCGTCGTAAAAGACGCTCGCCAGCCTTTTGAATTCCGCATAGGCCTCTTCCCCCACAAATTCGCCCTCGCCCCGCATGACCCGCTGGGCGGGCCCCAGATCCTGTAAAAAATAGCGGCCAAAGGGCACCTTCCGCGCCCCCATCCTCCGCTCGTATTCGATGGTATAGACCCGCGGATTGTGGGGCCATACGTAGTCCTTATACCGCATCGCCGCCAGCTTCACCGGCGCTCTCCCCCTCTCAAAACAGGCGGAAGCCTGCGTCGTACCGCCGGGCGTCCCGCTCCAGCACCCGGTCCAGCTCCGCCGCCGTCACCCCGGCGGCGCTCTCTTCCGTCTGCCGCTCCACTACCGCGATCCGGCCCGGCCCTGTGCCGATGCTTCCGGCCGCCGCCGCGCTCCGCCGCACCTGTTCTTCCAGCCACGCCCCGGCGTCCGGTGACCGTCCTGCTGCCGTTTCCCGTGGCCGCGCCGCTCCGGCGGACGTCTTGGGCGCGCTCGCGCCCTCCTCCCGGCCCCGCGCCGCCGCGCCGGCCTGCCCTTTCCCGCCGCCGGATGCCGGCGCAGCGGCCGCTCTGCGCCCGTAAGGGGCGTCCTTCCGCCCCGCCGCCCCAAACTCCTCCCACACGCCGCACCGCTCTGCCGCCTGCGCGCCTTCCTCCGTCTCCCCGCCGGCCTCCGGCCGTCCGGCTCCGCCGGTTTTCTCCTCCTCCGCCGGGGCCGCCCACGCCGGGTCTGCCGGGAGCAGGAGCGGCTCTTTTTCTCCGTCCTCCGCCCGCCGCTGTGCCGCCAGCAGCCGCTCCAGGAAATCGATCAATCCGTCTCCCCCCGCATCAGCCGCTCAAACCGCTCCTCGTCGAACGCCGCGTTCTCTCCGCCAAGATACTCTCCCGCCGCGCCGCCGCAGACGGGGCAGCGCCCCTCTTCCGCCTGGGCCCGGCAGCTGGGGCAGAGCCGCCCCAGCTCCTCCTCGTGGTCCAGCAGCAGATTCAGCGCGCACCACAGATAGTCACGGCGCTTCATTTCCCGCACGCGCGCCTCGGTGGGCAGAGCTCCGAAGGTCTTGAGCACACGCCAGCGCAGGCGCTCCTCCGGCGTGTGCTCCAGGCTTTTTTTAGCTGCCGGCAGCGCTCCTCTCCATCTTCGGGCGCCGGGTCCTCCTGCCGCTCGAAGTCGGCCCAGCGTGTTGCCAGCACAGCGATCTCGGAGGCCGTCATCCCCCTCAGGACGGCCCAGCCGTCCTCGAACAGGGGCTCGCCGTCCCGTTCCAGCGCTCTGGCCAGCAAGCAGGCGTTGGAACACAGGGCCTGTTCTCCTGCGCTCTTTGCCAGCTCCTCCGCCTCCCGCCGGGCCTCCAGCACCTCCAGTGCGGAGAGCAGCCGCAGCTCGCTCCCGTCCTCCAGCCGCAGCCGCTGCGCTCCGGTCAAAATCGAATGTTCTCTCATTCTCTGCTCTCCCATCGCTCTTCCCCGGCCGGCACGCCGGCAAGCGCTCTGTCCCCCTCGCTCACGCCGCCGTCTCGATCCGCCTGGCCGCCATGATGGTAATTTTTTCCACAACCATAGCCCCCAGCGCGCCGGTCTCCCCGATCGCGCTCCACTGGCAGCCGGAATAAATGATCTTCCGGTCCGGCTTGCAGATGACCAGGCTGAAATCCTCCAGATCATGGAAATTAAGCCCGTCCCGGATGGCCTCGTCGGTGGCGTAGAGCCGCGTCAGTTCGATTACATGACTGCGCTGGCCCGGAATGGTAGCCACCGGCTCGTCTTCGCCGAAGGCCTCCACCGTCTGGCTGGTCCGGCTGGATCTTGCCGTGTAGCTTTGTACCACCGCCACCTTTTTCCCATCCACTTCCAAATAGATATCGCTGCTGGTGGGAAATCCCGAAATATTCACCTAAGCTTCCTCCTCCCCAAACGCCGCTGTGGGTCACACCGTAATATGCGCGCTCAGCCAAATCTGGTTGAGCCCGTGGGCCACCGTAAAGGAGAAATCCACCAGGCACACGGTTGGATTTTCACTGTCCGCGGTAACGGTCACCCCGTCGTATCCGGTGATGATCTCCCTTGCCAGCTTGTTCTCCAGTTCCAGCACCACCTGGGAGCGTATGGCTCCCCGGCTCTGTTCGGTATTCTTGGCCCGGCGGAACTTTGCCCGCAGTGCGGAGCGCACCGTGGGGATCACGTCGTCCACGATGCGGATGGTGGTCAGTTCCCGCCAGGTGGCGTCCGCCGCCGTTCCGCTTTTGGTCCGGGTGGTCACCCCCCGCACCACGCTGACCTTTCCCCCCACGCATTCCAACGGGGTCACCCCGCCCCGTACCAGCAGGTCGATCTCGCTGTCGCCGTACTGGGCCTGCAGCGTATCCACGCCCTTCAGTTCCGCGCCTCCCAGGGGCACAGCGGGGTCGTTCTCTCCGGCGATGGCCCCGGCCGCTGCGGCGGCGGCCAGCGCTCCGCCCGTCCCGTCGGCGGGGGCCGCCAGCACCACCCGCTCACTGTTCAGGGCCTCGGCCCGTGCCACCAGTTCGGAGACGTTCTCCCCGCTGCCGGGACACACCACCGCAATGCGCTCCCTTCGGGCCTGGGAGGCGTTTTCCACGCTCTCCCGCAGCTTCTGCTGCACGCCCAGGGTGGTACTGTCACAGAAGATCACCACCAGGTCCTCCTCCGCTTCCAGCAGGGCGAAGGCCGCCTCATACCCCTCCTCCGCCGCCACAGGCGCCGCCTTTACCTGGGCCGCGCCGTTGCGGAAGAGCGTCTGCGCCAACCGGCACAGGTTGTCCTCCGCCCCAAAGGCGGCCGCCGCGTCCTCATATCGGGCCAGGGCGTGCAGTCCTCCCGCCTCCGCCTCGCTCAGGGCCGCGATGCCCACGGTCTTCCCGCTGCCGCCGCCGCTGACCACGGTGGACGCATCGTATCTGGAGTAGACCCCCGGCCGCTCATGTTTCGTCGTGCTCACACTTTTCCGTCCCCTCTCACGATAAAGTCCAGGAACGCGCCCGCCTCGTCCGCCACGGCGTAGAGCCATCCTTCACAGACCGCTTCCGCCGGGCAGCGCAGCAAATCCGTCCCTGGATCGTCTTCCACCTCGCCGCAGGAGAGCTCCAGCAGCTTCAGCCCTTCCGGCCCCTCCCGCTGCAGGGCTCCGGCCACCACGTCAAAGGCGGTCCGGAGCGCCGGAGCGCCGTCGGGCCCCGGCGCATACAGATCCAGCCCGAATACCAGCCGCACCTTCCGTCCGTAGAGCTCCTCCCAGCAGCCCCGCTCCTGGTTGTAGCGCTCCCCCAGATAATCCCGGAAGCCGCCCGGCCCGCCCTGGCAGGAGCGCAGGGAAACCGCCGCCACCGGCCCCTGCACGCGCCTGCGCGCTCCCCCGGGCCAGGCGCAGACCGCTTCCACTCCCGCTTTCCGCAGGCATTCGGCCATCCGCTCCCGCACGGTATCCAGCGTCATGCTTTCTTCCCCCTCCGCGTTTCCGGTCAATCCTCGTCCATGGGCCGCAGCACGGCCCGCCAGTGGGACAATACCGTCCCCAGGTAGAACGGCTGGGCGGAGATCACCCGGAAGCGCCGCCCAGCCCACTGGATAAAGCCGTCTCCCAGCCCCTCCAGCGCGATTCCCGGCTCGCCCAGGCAGAGCCACTTGTCCTGCCGTACCGCCCCCAGGGGCGAAGCCTGGACCTGCTCGCCGCGCTCCCGGATGGGCTGGAGGAAGGCCCGGCACGCCGTCCCCTCCTCCGCCCCTTCGCGCCAGAGGAGCACCCTCTGCCCATACCGCTGCAGCAGCCCCTCAAACAGGCTCATCCCGGCACCCCCCGGAATACGAAGCCGTCGTCCCGGAGATAGCGGGCCATGACCTGCCTGGCCTGGAGACGCAAAGCGGCACAGCGCGCCCTGGCGTCCGTCCCGGAGCGGTGGCGTATGCTCACGTCCCCGGCGCGGAAGCTCTCCACTCCGCCGTCCTCTCCCGCTGCCAGACCGGCCAGGGCCAGCCAAGCTGCGCCCAGCAGGAAGGCCTCTCCGCAATCCTCGGGCGTCACGCCCTCCCGAAGCATTCCTTCCAGTTCCGCCCGGGCAGCCCGGCACAGGGGCTCCAGCGCCTCCGTTTCGGTGACGCCTGCCGGTCCCAGCGTCCGCGCCAGAGCCAAGATCTGCTCCGTCATCCGACCCTCATCACCTTGGCCGCATCGGTGTAGAGCTTGGCAAAACCGCTGATGCTGGTGATGGCGGCCCGCTCCAGCTGCCGGTCGATCAGCTTGTCATACTCCACCAGCACGTCGGAGCCCTGCACCATCTCCAGCGCATAATGCTTGTCCAGCCCGATGAGCGTTCCGCTGTCCAGGGCTGCGGTGCGCAGCAGCTTGGCGCCCAGGGGCGTGGCCAGCTTGCCGGTCCCCTGGAAATTGAGTCCGGTCAGCGGGTTCTGGAATTCGGTGAGTTTGAGCAGCTTCAGCATCACGTCGCCGGATGCCAGCAGCGTGTTCATCTCATAGGGGTCGAACTGGGCCCAGAAATCCACCAGTTCGCTGTAGGTCAGGCTGCCCGCCGTGCCGCCGATGGGGCTGGTGCCGACCTTGAGGGCCTGGGCCGGATTGCTGTTTCCGTCGCCGTTCAGCAGCACGTCGATGGCGTCCTCCAGATGCATCCGGTTGATGTGCGCGCCGATCTGGCGCAGGGTGACAGAGAACAGGTCCAGCTTCTGGTAGCGGATGGCTTCGTAGGAGGCCACCAGCATCCGTCCCCGCTTGTGGAGCTTCACCAGGTTCTCCTGGGTCTTCACCTCGGTCTGGGGGATGGCGGCCCCCTCCTCCATCCGGCGCAGTTCCCGCTTGGTCTTTTCCGGGACCGACGTGATGGAACGGTAGTCCATTCCTTCAAACCGCGTCACCGCGGCGGTAATGTGGGGCAGCAGATCCGCCTCCTCCATCCCCTGCCGTACGGAGCGGGCGATGTACTCGGGAAAGAGCACTGCGGACTGTGCGGTGTGGAAGAATTTCTCCACCACGTCGCTGCCCGCGCCCTTCACCTTGATGTCAAAGCGCTTGAGCTGCCGCTGGTAAGCGTCCAGTCCCTCCAGGGCCGTGCCTTTGTAGTGCTCGGAGGGGTCCTCCCGCTCCAGCACCTGGGTAAAGCTTTGGCCGGCTTCGTTGTACATGCCCTTTTCCAGTCTGAGATTGTCGTACAGATAAGCCATATGTTTCTCCTCCCCTTTTACAGGCGCACCACGGCGCCGTCGCTGTCCGCGCTGAGCACCAGCAGTTCTGTGCCGCCGGTGGCGGCCGCTTTGACGCCGCCGCTTCCGTCGGCGGCCAGCTTGACCCACCCGGCGCTGACGCCCTCGCCCGTGACGCTCACCCTGACCAGGCCCGCCAGCTGCACGGCGGCGTAGCCGTCCTGGGCGGAAAGCGCCATGCCGCAGAATCGGTCGCCGTCGCTGCAGGCCCCCACGGTGCCATTCCCCGTGACCTTTACCACCTGTCCTGCCGTTACTCCGTCGCCGCAGGCGAAGGTAGCCGCCACCTCTCCGATCCCCTCAAACGAAATCTTGCTCATTCCCGTTTCTCCTTTCGCGTTCTCCGCTTCCTTTTGCGTCTGTGTTCTTCCGCCGCGCCGGGCGTTTGCGCCCCGGGCCCTGCGGGCTGTCCCGGCCTTGTTTGCTCCAGAGGGACAGGTTCGTCCATGGGGCGCTTCTTCCGGTCCCAAACGGACTTAAGGCATCACCGCACAATTCCCCACGCACGCCTTGGCGGCCAATTTGCCCCACAAATGCGCTGCAAAACCTTGCAATACGCAAAGTATTCCTGCGGTTTTGCGCCTTTTTGCAGCACAAGTTTTCGCGCCGCTCCGCACGCGTTGAATCCTGCGGTAATGCCTTAAATCAAAAACGCCACGTCGTCCCGCTGTGCCTCCCGCTCCCCACCGGTATCCTTGATTTGGGGCGCCGTCGGGAAGCGCTCGTCCAGCCGTTTCTCATAGGCCCGTTTCACCGCCAGTAATTCCTCCTCGTCCAGTTTTCCGGCGATCTGCTTGAGCACGCCGCCGCTCAGCTCCGGCTCCGCCAGCGCGCCCAGCCGGGCGATCTCCTCCCGCAGTCCCGCCAGGTACCTGCGCCCCAGCTCGGCTTCCCGCTCCAGCTGTTCCCAGTCCGTTTCCCGCTTCATCTGTTTGATCACCCCCGCGTTTTTCTGGGCCGGCACCGCTACAAACGACCACTCATAGGCGTCGGTGGCCTCCCGCAGGTCGGCCCAGCACAGCTTGCCGTTGTAGGTGCGCCCTTTGACATGCCTGCATTTCGTCCGGTCGTTGTGGTCCTCCCCGCATATGGAGCAAACCGCCCGCTCCACCGCGCAGCCCACGCTGACCTCCTTTTTGATGCCGCCCTCGATCTCCGCGATCAGGTCCCGGTTCTTCTCCGTGCGCAGCATGTAGGCGTACCCCTTCAGATAGCAGTATGCGTCCCCCGCGCCGGTACGCTTTTCCGTCTCCTGCACCAGCTCGGTGCGGTAAATGCGGGCGGTCTGCCCCAGGGCGCTCCACTGGTGGTCAAATACTCCGCTCTTCCCCACAAAGAGCCTTTCCAGTTCCTGCAAGGTCTCCAACGGGAACCGTTCCCCGTCGCGGTCGATCTCGTTGTCGCACAGCCGCACTCCGAAGGCGTATACCTCTCCGGCCTTCAGCTCCTTCCGGCTCAGGGCATTGATCTGTGCCAGCTCGCCTTCGGCCAGTTCCAATCCCTGCCCCGCCCGGGCCTGCTTTTGTATCCTCACCGTTTCGCTTCCTCCTTTTCATTTTCCAGCCGCAGCGCCCGGGTCTGCTCCCGGTACAGCTCCGCTCTTGCCTCTTCCACCAGGTCCTGCAGGTTGATGTCTTCCCAGTCCACCTCCACCGGCTCGTCGTACCCATGCAGACGCAGCCACAGCTCGCACACCCGTTCCACCACCGGCGCCAGTCCCCGCCGTATAGCGGTGATCTCACTGGTCATCATGTCGGCCTGCTGGGCGCTCATTCGTTCGGTGGAGGACCAGGACAGTCCCAGCAGGAAGGGCGGTATGCCCGTGCGGGCGATCAGCTGTTCCAGGATCTGCCGGACGGGCACCTCGCTGTCCAGCACCTGGTTGTCCGCTCCGATGACCTTGATGTCCACGTCGCCCACGGCCACAAAGTCCCGGACGCTGCCCTGCTTTCCCGCCTGCATGGCAGCCGACCACTCCCGGGCCAGGCACTGGCTCCGCTCCTGCGCCCAGGCCCGGTCCAGCCCGTCCCCCTCAGGCTTATAGATCACGGCAAAGCGCACGTTTCCCAAACGCTCCCAGTTCATGCCGGTAGCCTGATAAATTTTCAGCAGGATCTCCGTCAAAAAGGGCATCGACCGCAGCAGGCTCACTCCGTAAGGGCTGCCCACCTCCGGTTGAAACGGGGTAAACAGCAGCAGCTCCTGGCAGGGCAGCGGCTCCATTCCGCCGCCTTCGGCCCGGGTGCAGAGCTGGAACTCCATTGGGGACGCCCCCTCCCGGATCTCCACCTCCGCCGGATCTCCGCACAGCAGTGCGGCAATCTCCCGCCGTCTGCGGTCCAGCACGATCTCCCCTACGGCCCGCCCGCAGGTCAGCATGGCGTCCAGATAGCGGTCCAGAAAGGACTGCACGCCCCGCTGGCCCCGTCCGGTGTCCACCGTCCGCAAAAACCGCTCCAGTCCCGCCTGGGCCTGTTCCGTCCGGCAGCGCACCTGTACGCCGCCGGACAGCCGGATCAGCTTCAAGATTGCGGCGTCCACAATGGGCACCGCCTCCCGGATGCTGCGGTAAAGGGCGATTTCCCCGCTGCGCAGCGGCACATAACCGTCCAGCAGCCGGAAGGGATGCCGTCCCCCGTCCCGCAGCTGGACTGCAGCCGTCCCTCCCCCGTCCGCTTTCTTGTTCCAAAATCCCATCGCTCCGTACTCCTCTCCCGCTTGCCGCGTCTCAAAACGCCTGCCGCTCCACGGCCCACGCCCCAACGCCGCCGTACGCCCGCCGCGCGGCCACGGTAGCGGCAAAATACCGAATATCGTCCATGGCGTGATCGTGCTCCTTTCGGACCCGGTCGCCCGTCGCCCGCTCATCCCAGCAGTACAGGCCAAACTCCCGGATGGCGTCCCGGCAGGCCGGGCCTATCACGATGCGCCCCTGCTTCAGCAGCCCGGCGGTCAGGCGGATGCCGGAGAGCACGTCGTTTTCTCCCCGTATGACCCGCCATCCCTCCCGCCGCAGGGCCTCCAGAAAGCTGGCCGCCGACGGATCGGCCACCACGCAGGCGATCTCCCGGCCGCCCGCCAGCCGCTTCAGGTCCTGTACGTATTCCCCGTCGGTCTTCTGTCTGCCCCGGGCGCGGGAATCGTAGTAAAATTCCTCCACCCGGTACCAGACCCCGTCTCTGCGCCCCCACAGCCCGAAGGACGCGGGATTCACCGTCCCGTAATCGCAGGAGATGCACCATTGCTCCATCGCCCCCTCCGGCGGAGGCCTGATGTAGCTTTCGTCGAAGAAATCGTATACCCGCCCCTCGGCGGCCGCCCACTCCCCCAATACGAACCTGCGGTAAAAGGCCCCGCTGAAGCTGCGGCCGTACCGCCGTATGACCTGGGGAGACAGGGCCGGGTTGTCCTGCATGGTAAAGTGGAGGTAGAGGGCCCTGCGCTCCTCCCGCTTCAGGATCCATTCTTTGTAAAACCAGTGCTCCGGCCCCGCAGGGTTGCAGGAAAACCACAGCTTGGCCCCCGTGACGGAGCAGCGGGCCGCCGCCTGTTCCACAAAGGAGCGTGGCATCAGCGCCGCCTCGTCCAGCAGCACCCCTGCCAGCGTCATCCCCTGGATCAGCCCTGCGCTGCCCTCATCCCGGCCGCCGAAGAGGTAAAACGTATTTTCCTGCCCGCCAAAGCGCACGCGCACCCGGTTTTGGGAGACGGTTTCCTGATATCGGAACCCAAGCTCGCCCAGCGCCGGCAGCAGGGTGCTCAGCAGGTTGCGCCGCAGGGCGGATACCGTCTTGCCGCACAGGGCGAATTTCTCCCCGCCGAAGCGCCGCATGGCCCAGCAGAAAAAGGACAGTCCCATGCACAGCGTCTTCCCGCTGCGCACGGCCCCGTCGCAGATGATCGCCTCCCGGTCTCTGGTCCCGGCCCCGTCGCACCACCATGTGAGCACTTGTCTCTGCTTTTCCGAAAACGCCTTGAACTGCATGCCTCACGTCCCTCTCCGCCGGTTCCGTCTTCCCGAATCTCCGTGCCGCCGCGCTGTTTTCATCCGCTCTCCCCGCCTCCCGCCGTTTGCTCCAGCGCGCGGAAAAACTGCTCCGCTTTTTCCCGCTCGCCGTCCCCGGCCAGGGCGATCAGCTTCTCCAGCGCCGCCAGGCGGTCCACCAGCTTGATCTCCACCGTCCCGTTGCCGCTGCGTTTGAACTCGGCCAGTTCCTCCAGCTCCAGCGCGTCGATCCGTTCCCACTGCTCCGGCGGCAATCCGCTGCCCAGGAATGCCAGCTTTACCGCGTCGTTGACTCGCCCGTTGGCCAACTCCTCCATCCGCCGGAGCAGCGCTTCCCGTCCTCTCTGCTTTTTGGAACTACTCACCCTCGCTCACTCCTCACCCCTCCCCCGCCCCCCAAAAATGTTGCCTGTTTGGATGCAACCAGCTTTCAAAAAAATAAAGCATAAAATTCTGCAAAAGCGGGCATCGTGTTTTTGAGTGGAAAAGGCGCGCGGAAACACCTGGAAATTTCCAGCTCGGGCGAAAATAGGTTTGCTTTTGCAGGCAGATATGCTATAATGTATACGTATAGGAGCGCGCTGTCCTTGTACGGCGGCTTATCCTGCTGCTTTTTACCGGGCCGGCTGCTCACCGGCCCTTGGATACCGTGTGCCCGAAACGGAAGCGCACGGAAGGAATAGAGGGTTGAAGGTTTGACGAAATATGTGATTCACGGCGGGAGACCGCTGTTTGGAGAGATCGACATCAGCGGCGCCAAGAACGCCGCTGTCGCTATCATCCCCGCCGCCCTGCTGGTGGACGGCGTCTGCCGCATTGAGAACATTCCCCAGATCAGCGACGTGACGCTGATCCTGAATATCCTCCAGGACCTGGGTGCCGACGTACGCACGGTCAACCGCACTACGGTGGACATCGACTGCTCCCATATCCGCAACGCCCGCGTCCCGGAGGAGCTGGCCCGCAAGATTCGGGCCTCCTACTATCTGATCGGCGCGCTGCTGGGCCGCTTCGGCTCGGCGGAGGTCCCCCCTCCCGGCGGCTGCGACTTCGGCGGGCGCCCCATTGACCAGCACATCAAGGGTTTTGTGGCCATGGGGGCCGACGTGGACGTACAGGGCGGCTATATTCACGCCCGCGCCCGGGCGGGCCGGATGCAGGGCACCCAGGTCTACCTGGACATCGTCTCCGTGGGCGCTACCATGAACATCATGCTCTCCGCCGTTCTGGCCCAGGGCATGACGGTCATCGAGAACGCCGCCAAAGAGCCTCATGTGGTGGACCTGGCCAACTTCCTCAACTCCATGGGGGCCGACATCATGGGCGCGGGCACCGACGTCATCAAGATCCGCGGGGTAGCGCGTCTCAGCGGCGGCAGCTACTCCATCATTCCCGATCAGATCGAGGCGGGCACTTACATGGCCGCCGTGGCTGCCGCCGGCGGCGAGGTTCTGGTAAAAAACGTCATCCCCAAGCATCTGGAGTGCATCACGGCCAAGCTGCTGGAAATGGGCGTAGCGGTCGAAGAGCGGGACGACGCGGTGCTGGTGTGCCGCACCGGCAATCTCACCCGCACCAACGTGAAGACCCTGCCCTACCCCGGTTTCCCGACCGATATGCAGCCCCAGATTGCCGCCATCCTCTGTCTGGCCGAGGGAACCAGCGTGCTCACGGAAGGCGTATGGGACAACCGTTACCGCTATGTGGATGAATTTCGCCGCATGGGCGCCCAGATCCAGGTGGACGGCAAGATCGCCGTGATCGAGGGCGTGGAAAAGCTCACCGGCGCCCGGATCCGCGCCTGCGACCTGCGGGCCGGCGCCGCCATGGTCATTGCGGGCCTGGCGGCCCAGGGCACGACCGAGATCAGCAATATCTACCATATTGAGCGCGGCTACGAGGATATCGTGCGCAAGCTCTCCGGCGTGGGCGCGGATATCCGGGTGGTCGTTACCCCGGATGCCGGGAAACAGGCTCAGGTGGGCTGAACACAGAGCAAACGGGCGGCGGCAGAATGCCGCCGCCCGTTGCAGTATACATAGAAGGAGCGAGACGACTTGCTGGAGCTTTGCACCCTGGCCAGCGGCTCCAGCGGAAATTGCCTGCTGGCGTCCGACGGGACCACCCATCTTCTCATCGATGCGGGCATCTCCGCCCGGCGCATCTGCAAAAGCCTGCGCGCGCTGGGCGTGGAGCCCGCCGGCCTGTCCGGTATTCTTATCACCCACGAGCATTCCGACCACATCGGCGGCCTGGCCACCCTGACCAAGCAATTGCGCCTGCCGGTGTACGCCAGCCGGGGCACCGCGCTGCAACTGTGCTATCGCATCGCCTTTTTGGAGGACGTGATCCATCCCTTTCAGGCCGCCGGCGCCTTCTCCATCGGTTCGTTGGGGATCACCAGCTTCCCCACCCCCCACGACTCCGCCGACAGTGTGGGCTACACCCTCACCGACGGGCGCCGGAAGGCTGCGGTGTCCACCGACTTGGGCCATCTGACGCCCGCCGTCTCCGCCGGGATCGCGGGGGCCCACCTGCTGGTGTGCGAGGCCAATCACGACGTGGAGTGGCTGCGCTGCGGCCCCTATCCCTATTTTCTCAAGCAGCGCATTCTGGGGGACCGGGGCCATCTGTCCAACGAGGCGGGGGCGGCCCTGGCCTGCGCGGCGGTGGAGGGCGGGGCCCAAACCGTGGTGCTGGCCCATCTGTCCGCAGAAAACAATACCCCCGTGCGCGCCTATGATACGGTCCATGCCGCGCTGTCCGGCCGGGGCGTGGCGGTGGGCCGGGACGTGACGCTGGAGGTAGCCCCCCGCTCCGAACCCGGCCGCCGCTATTGCGTCTGATTCTCCGCGCCCCTTCCGCCCGGGACGCGCCGTCTTTGCGAAAGGAGCATCTATGCTGGAAGTCCATCTGATCTGCGTGGGAAAACTGAAGGAAAAATTTTATACCGACGCGGTCTCGGAATATACCAAGCGTCTTTCAGCCTATTGCAGGCTCACCATGACCGAGCTGCCCGAAGAACGGCTGCCGCAGAATCCTTCTCAGGCGCAGATCGACGCCGCCCTGGCCCGGGAGGCCGCGGCCATCCGCTCCAGGCTGCCTGCCAGCTCCAGCGTGGTGGCTCTGTGCGTGGAGGGCCGCCAGCGCTCCAGCGAGGAGCTGGCCGCCCTGCTGGAGACCTGGGCGCAGAACTCCTCCAAACGCCTGGTTTTCCTCATCGGCGGCTCCCACGGTCTGGACAGCGCGCTGAAAGACAGCGCCTGGGTCCGGCTCTCCATGTCTCCCATGACCTTTCCCCATCATCTGGCGCGGGTGATGCTGCTGGAGCAGCTCTACCGCGGCTTCAAGATCAACGAGGGTTCAAGCTATCATAAATAGGGGGTGTTCCCCCAGGAACCTTTTGCGCCCGTCCGGCGGGCAGGAAGAAGAAGGAGGTAAGGATAATGACCTACAGGCAAGCCTATCAGCAGTGGCTGGAAAGCCCGGCCCTCAGCGCGGCGGAGCGGGAAGAGCTGCGCTCCATCGCAGGCGATGAAAAGGAGATCGAAGGCCGCTTTTTCGGCCCCCTGGAATTCGGCACCGCCGGTCTTCGGGGCACCATGTGTACGGGACTGCACAATATGAACGTCCATGTGATCCGTCACGCCACCCAGGCCTTCGCCCAGGTGATTTTGGAAGAAGGCGCGGCCTCCGCGGCCCGGGGCGTGTGCATCTGTTACGACTGCCGCAACCACTCGCAGGAATTTGCCCGGGAGGCGGCTTCCGTCATGGCGGGCAACGGCATCCCGGTGCGGATTTTCGCATCCCTGCGCCCCACGCCGGAGCTTTCCTTCGCCGTGCGGGAATATCACGCCATCGCCGGCATCAACGTCACCGCCAGCCATAATCCCAAGGAGTATAACGGCTATAAGGTCTATTGGGAGGACGGCGCCCAGCTGCCGCCCCGCCACGCCGACGCGGTGGCGCAAAAGATGTCTGAGCTGGACCTGTTTTCCTCCATCCGCCGCATGGACTATGACCAGGCAGTCTCCCAGTCCCTGGTCCAGATTATGGGGGCGGAGACCGACGAGGCCTTTCTCGCCCACGTCATGGCCCAAGCCACTGCTCCGGAGGCCGTGGCCCGGGTGGCCGACGAATTCAAGATGGTCTACACCCCCTTCCACGGCACCGGCTACCAGCTGATCCCCGAAGCGCTGCGCCGCCTGGGGATGAAGCATGTACTCTGTGTGCCGGAGCAGATGGTCATCGACGGCAGCTTTCCCACCGTGGCCTCCCCCAACCCGGAAAATCCGGAGGGCTTCGCCCTGGCGGTGGAGCTGGCCAAACGGGAGGGCGCCGACTTTATCCTGGGCTCCGATCCGGACGCCGATCGGGTGGGCATCATGGTACGCACCTCGGACGGCAGCTTCAAGGTCATCTCAGGCAATCAGACCGGCGTTCTGCTGCTGGACTACCTGATCGGGGCCATGAAGCGCGCGGGCCGGCTGCCCGCCCAGCCTGTGGCGCTCAAAACCATCGTCACTACCGAGATGGCCCGCAAGGTAGCCCAGGTCAACGGCCTTGCCTGCTATGATACGTTCACCGGCTTCAAGTTCCTGGCTGAGAAAAAGGACCAGCTGGAGGGCAGCGGCGCAGGCAACGTGATCTTCTCCTACGAAGAGTCCTACGGCTATATGCTGGGCGACTATGTGCGGGACAAGGACGCGGTCACCGCCTCCCTGCTGCTCACGGAGATGGCCGCCTGGTATCACGGGCAGGGCATGACCCTGTACGACGCTCTCCAGGCGCTCTTCGCCAAGTACGGCTGGTACGCGGAGCGCACCCTGAACCTGGTCATGCCTGGGCTGGACGGCCTGAAGCAGATGGCCGCTCTGATGTCCGGCCTGCGCCAGTCTCCGCCTGACGCCATCGCCGGGGTCCGGGTAACGCAGCAGAAAGACTACCTGGACGGCACGGTGGTGGACACTGCGACCGGCGCCGCGGGCAAAATGGAGCTCTCCGGCTCCAACGTGCTGCGTTACGAGCTCTGCGACGGCACCAGTCTGATCGTCCGCCCCTCGGGTACCGAGCCCAAGGTAAAGGTCTATATCCTGGCTCAGGGGACCGACCGCGCCGACTGCGCCGCCAAAGTGGCTCAATATGCCGCCTGGGCGGAGTCCCTGAAACGCTGAATCCCTCCCGACGGGCCGCCGCACAGCCATGCGGCGGCCCGTTTTGGCGCGCGCTTTTTGGATTTTCCGCTGGATTTTCCACACTGCTGTGTTATAATGGGGCTGTCAAAAAAGCGGCAAAGCCGCTTTTCGAGAAGGCATACGCGAAATTTTCACCTTGCTTTCCTGCGAATTGTCGGCAGAAATTTCGTGAAAAGCGTCCGTTCCAAGGCACATATCCTTGGAACGGACGGGATTTCCTTTTATTCCGCCGCCTGCGGGCGGCGGAACTCCCTGCGGGAGGGCTTTGGGGACAGTCCGAATGTCTGCAATCACACTGTCAGAGGGGGACGCATCTTATGGAACAGCAGCTTTTCAACAATTCCCATATCCTGGCCTGGCTCCAGTATTTCTCCGACCACACGCAGGTGGACTTGGAGAAGGTCAAGCTTTTGGATATCACCCGCAAAAACAAAAACCTGATCCCCACGGTGGAATCCCATCCGGCGGTGCTGGTCTTTACCGAGGCGGGCCATGCGGATATCTTCTACCGCATGTGGGATGCGGGCCTGGGCGACTGCACCGTCTGGTACAACGAGGGCTCGGATCCCTCCGGTCCCATCAAGCATGACCTGCTGCGGGATATGATCGACCGCGGCATCAACGCCTCGGCGGGCATGCTGGTGCTCAATCCCAACGCCCGCTCTACGTATAAAGTCGGCATGCGCAACTCCAGCTTTTCCCGCGGCTCCATTCATTACGTGGGCAGCGAGATCCGCACCGTCCTTCTCAATAAGATGCACCTGTCCGTGGGGGATACGGTGTGTGTGGTCAGCGGGGAAAGCATCGCGGTGGAGAGCGCCATCTTGGCAGGCGAAGGCACCGTCATCGCCGTGGAATACAATCAGCAGGATCGTCAGACCATGGAGGAAAACGCCCATAAATTCGGTCTGAACAACATCGCCATCATCGACCATGTGGACGACGCCTCTCTGTCCGGCCTGCCCGTGCCCACCCTGACCTTCCTGGTGGCCTCCGCCAGTCTGGAGCAGGAGCTCCAATGCCTGCTCCGGCGAAACCCCCATATGGAGTTTGTGATCTATACCCTGGACTTCCGCTGCGCCGCCTCTCTGCCCGCCCTGTTTGAGCAGTACGGCATCGGTGAGACCGAGGTGATCCAGATCGCCGTGTCCAAGCTGGGCGGCAAAAACACCTTCACGCAGGAGCCCGCTCCCTGGGTCATCTCCGGCCGGGCGTAAAACGTCCGGCGGAACCGCTCCTCGGATTTTGTCAAATTGACCCTTGACAATCCCGCCCCCATGGGCTATATTATTTCATAATTTATTCCACTAAAGATGATGATGGAGACAGTAGGGTCTGACCGAAGTTTTGCAGAGAGCCGGTGTCTGGTGAAAATCCGGTATCAGTAGGTCTCGCCCGAAGATCACTCCGGAGTTGCAGCCCGAACCGTTTGCCGAAGTAGGCGCTGCCGGACTTCCCCGTTACCGGAAGCGCATATGACGGTATGCAGTAACGGGTGGTACAGCGAAAGTGCAGGCTTTCGTCCCTTTACGGGACGAAAGCCTTTTTATTTTTCCGGAAACGGCCCGCGGGCTTTTCCGGCGGGGGCGGCTGCCCTCCGCGCTGCGAACGCAACCACTTCAATACGGGAGGAATCAACCATGAGCGCATCCATGACCGAGATCCGCTGGCACGGCCGCGGCGGCCAGGGGGCCAAAACGGCCTGCCTGCTGCTGGCCGACGCGGCCTTTGCCTCCGGCAAGTATGTCCAGGGGTTTCCCGAGTACGGTCCGGAGCGTATGGGCGCACCCATCACCGCCTATAACCGGATCAGCGACATCCCCTGCACCATCCACTCCAACATCTACGCGCCCGACTACGTCGTGGTGGTGGACGAATCCCTGCTCTCCTCCGTGGATGTAACGGCGGGGCTGAAGGAGGGCGGCGCGCTGGTGATCAACTCCGCCAAAGCGCCCGCGTCCCTGCGTCCTCTGCTGCGGGGCTGGACCGGCCGGGTGGGCGTCATCGACGCCCGCCGCATCTCCGAGGAGCATCTGGGCGGTTACTTTCCCAACACCCCCATGCTTTCCGCCATCGTGCAGGTCAGCCGTGTCCTGGAGCCGGGACGTTTCATCGCGGATATGGAGGCCTCCTTCCGCCATAAATTTGCCACCAAGCCCCAGGTGATCCAGGGCAATATGAACTGTCTGATCCAATCCATGAAGGAGGTGCGTCTGGCATGAGCATCCAGGCAAAGGCGATCAACGAGCAGACCCCCTGGCAGGACCTGACCCCCGGCGGGGAGATCTACGAGGGGGGCACCGCCCGGGCGGTGCGCACCGGCGAGTGGCGCTCCGACGTTCCGGTCTGGGACGCCTCCAGGTGCAAACAATGCCTTCTGTGCGCCCCCTACTGCCCCGACTCCTCCATTCCCGTACAGGCCGGGCGGCGTCTGGACTTTGATCTGGACCACTGCAAGGGCTGCGGCATCTGCTGGAAGGTCTGTCCCTTCCAGGCCATCCAAATGCAGCAGGAGGTGCGCTGATATGAGCATCCGGGAACGTCTCTCCGGCAACGAAGCCATTGCCTGCGCCATGCGGCAGATCGACCCCGACGTCTTTGCCGCCTTCCCCATCACCCCCTCCACGGAGATCCCCCAGTATTTTGCCCAGTATGTGGCCGACGGCCGGGTGAGCACCGAGTTCATCCCCGTGGAGTCGGAGCACTCCTCTCTCTCCGCCTGTATCGGGGCCCAGGCCGCCGGCGTCCGGGCGGTCACCGCCACCTCCTCCTGCGGCCTGGCCTTTATGTACGAGGTGCTGTACGTAGCGGCCTCCGCCCGTCTGCCCATCACCCTGGCCTGCGTCAACCGCACGCTCACCGGCCCCATCAACATCAATAACGACCACTCCGACTCCATGGGCGCACGGGACACGGGCTGGCTCCAGCTCTACGCGGAAAATAACCAGGAGGCCTATGACAATTACCTCCAGGCCATGCGCATCGCCGAGACCCCCGACGTACGCCTGCCCATCATGGTCTGCCAGGACGGCTTCATCACCTCCCACGCCGTGGAAAATATCCTGCTGGAGGAGGACGCCGCCGTTAAGGCCTTCGTGGGCGAGTACCGCCCGGAGCACTATCTGCTCAAACAGGAAAATCCCCTGGCCGTGGGGCCCTATGATACCTGCCCCTACTGTATGGAGCATAAGGTACAGCAGGCCGAAGCCATGAAAAACGCCAAGCGGGCCATTCTGGATGTGGCCGCCGACTTTGCCCGCACCTTCGGCCGCTCCTACGGCTTCTTTGAGGAATACCGCATGGAGGACGCTGAGGTAGCCCTGGTGCTCATCGGCTCCACCGCCGGCACCGCGAAGGCCTGCGTGGAGCGCCTGCGCGCCCGCGGGGTCCGCGTGGGGCTCATCAAGCTGCGGGTCTTCCGTCCCTTCCCTGCCGAAGAGCTGGCCGCCGCGCTGGCCCATGTAAAGGCTGTGGCGGTTCTGGACAAGAGCGAGGGAAACTCCGCCTGCGGCGGTCCGCTTTTTGCCGAGACCCGCTGCGCCTGCTACGATCTGCCCCACCCGCCCAAAATGATCGACGTGGTCTACGGCCTGGCGGGCCGGGACTGCGCGGTGGAGGATGTGGAGCGGGTCTATCGCCGCCTGCTGCACATCGTCCAGACCGGCGAGACCGGCCCCCGCTACGTCCATATGGGCCAGCGCAGCAAACAGGAAGAGGTGTTGTAACATGGCATATAATCATAAGGCCGAACTCTCCAAGCCCGAGCGTTTTGTGGGCGGCCACCGGCTCTGCGCCGGGTGCGGCGCGGGCATCGTCTGCCGGGCCATGACCCGTGCGCTGGACGAAGGGGACAAGGCGGTCATCTGCAACGCCACCGGCTGCCTGGAGGTCTCCTCCTTCCTCTACCCCTATACCGCCTGGGAGGACTCCTACATCCACTCCGCCTTCGAGAACGCCTCCGCCACCTGCGGCGGCGTGGAGGCGGCTTATCGGGCTCTGAAAAAGAAGGGCAGGATCGACGATACCTTTAAATTCCTGGCCATCGGCGGGGACGGCGGTACCTATGACATCGGCTTCCAGTCTCTGTCGGGCGCCATGGAGCGCGGCCATGACATGACCTACTTCTGCTATGACAACGAAGCGTATATGAACACCGGCATCCAGCGCTCCTCCTCCACCCCCCGCTTTGCCAACGCCACCACCAGCCCAACCGGCGCGGAGAGCCTGGGCAAGCGCCAGAACAAAAAGGACCTGACCAGGATCCTGGCGGCCCACCGGATCCCCTACGTGGCGCAGACCACTTTCCTGGGCAACTTCAAGGATTTCCACGAGAAGGCCCATCGGGCCATCTATACCCCCGGCCCCGCCTTTGTCAACGTCCTGGCCCCCTGTCCCCGGGGCTGGCAGTATTCCCCCGAACTGCTGCCCGAGATCTGCAAACTGGCGGTAGAGACCTGCGTCTGGCCCTTGTACGAGGTCGTGGAGGGCAAATGGATGCTCAGCTATGAGCCCAAAAAGAAACTTCCCGTCACCGAATTCATGAAGCTCCAGGGCCGCTTCAGGCACTGCTTCCGCCCCGGCAACGAGTGGACGCTGGAGGCCGCCCAGCAATCTGTGGACGAGCAGTGGGAGACCCTTCTGGCCCGCTGCGTGTAACTTTTCCCAAACGGCAAGTCCGGCCCCGCGGAGGGGGCTTCCGGTCGTTTTGCTTCCCTTCACGTCGTAATCGGAGGATTTTATCATGCACCGTCTTCTTTTCGTCTGCCACGGCAACATTTGCAGAAGCCCCATTGCTGAGTTTGTGATGAAGGACTTGGTGCGCAAAGCGGGCCTGGACCATTCGTTCGCAATTTCCTCAGCCGCCACCAGCGCCGAAGAGACCGGCCGCCCCGTCTATCCCCCCGCCCGCCGCATGCTCCTCTCCCATGGGCTCGATCCCTCCGGCAAGCGTGCAGTCCAGCTCCAGCCGGGGGATTACGTCCGCTGGGACCGGTTCATCGGCATGGATGAGGCCAACCGCCGCAGCATGACGCGGCTTTTCGGAGGCGACCCGGAGCACAAGGTACATCTGCTGCTGGATTACGCTCCCCGGCCCGGGTCGGTAGCCGATCCCTGGTATACCGGCGACTTTGAAACGGCCTGGCGGGATATATCCGCAGGGTGTGCCGGACTCTTTACGGCCCTGACCGGCCTTTGACGTACAATTTCTGGCTGGCTCTGGACAATCGCTCAACAATCTGGTAAGATGCAAGATATAAAATCTTTATCATAAGGAGCGTATCCAGCATGAAACAAGCAAGCACCTCCATCCGCTGGCTCTATCTTGTGGTGGGCGTCATCGCCCTGCTGTTCGCCGGTATTCTCTACGCCTGGTCCATCCTGAAAGCCCCCCTGGCCGCCGAATTCGGCTGGTCGGCGGCCGATCTGGCCCTGAATTTCACCTTAACCATGTGCTTTTTCTGTCTGGGCGGCATGGCAGGCGGACTGCTGGCCAAGCGGCTGGGTACCCGGCTCACCCTGATCCTGGCGGCCCTGCTCGCCTGCGCGGGCTTTCTGCTCACCGCCCGGCTCTCCGGGCAGAGCGTCGCCATGCTCTACGTGAGCTACGGCATCCTCAGCGGCGCGGGCATCGGCATCGCTTATAACGTCATCATCTCCACCACCAGCGCGTGGTTTCCCGACAAGAAAGGCACCTGCTCCGGCGCGCTGATGATGGGCTTCGGCGCTTCCGCCTTGGTGCTGGGCAATCTTGCGGGCGCGCTCATCGATCACCCGTCTGTGGGCTGGCGTGCCGCGTTCTCCTTCCTGGGCGGCGCTTTGGGCCTGGTGCTGCTGATCGCCGCTTTTCTCCTCCGCCTTCCCGCTCCGGATACTGCGCTGCCTCAGCCCCAGGTCAAAGCCGCCCGAAAGGACGAGGCGTTCGAGGCCCGCGATTATACGCCCGGTGAGATGATCCGCCGCTTTCCCTTTTGGCGTGCGTTCCTCTGCATCGTCTTCCTGGCTGCGGTCGGCAACACCGTCATCTCGTTTGCCAAGGACCTCTCCCTCTCCGTCGGGGCCAACGCCGCCCTGGCCACCACTCTGGTCGGCGTGCTTTCGGTGTGCAATGGCCTGGGGCGCATCCTCACCGGCGCGCTCTTCGACCTGCTGGGCCGCCGCAGAACCATGCTGCTGGCCAATGTGACCGCCATCCTGGCCGCCGCGGTCACGCTGCTCTCGGTGCTCGCCGCTTCGGTGCCTCTGTGCGTCATCGGCCTGTGCGTCACCGGTCTGTCCTACGGCGCCTGTCCCACCATCTCCTCCGCGTTCACGTCCGCCTTTTATGGTACGAAGCATTTTCCCGTCAATTTTTCGATTATGAACTTCAATCTGATGGGCGCTTCCTTTATGGCCACCGCCGCCAGCGTCCTGCTGGGCAGCACCGGCGGCTATGTGGCCCCCTTCCTCCTTCTTCTAGTGCTGGCCCTGGCGGCGCTGGTGCTGAACCTGAGCGTCCGCCGTCCCTGATGCAAATCAAAACGTGCCCGGCTCTCCTTTTTACCCGCAGAACAGCGCCCTCCGGCCTTGAGCCGGAGGGCGCTGTCGCGTCTTAATTTCGTTTTCGTTTTCCGCCCCGGTTTTTTACTGCGTTGACGAGGGCGTCTCCGTTCTGGAAGAAGCCCAGCATAAAGCGCAGCACCGAATAGGATAGGCCCAGAAAAACCAGCAGGATCAGCAGGGTCTGTATATTCAGCGGGGACAACCCAAAGCTGCTGCCAAACCCCAGTACCGCCACGGCGGAAGAGCCCGCCATGGCGCCCCATACCACCCGGCGCTTCCAGTCGAAGGGCTTGCACACCTGGTAGAGCACCAGAAGGCCGATAAACAGCAGCAGGATGGCCGCCATGGTAGACAGCTCTTCGGTGGTGAACGCGAATGCCCAGTAGAAAAGCTCCAGGCCCAGGATCACCAGCAGGTCGGTGAGCCCGCCGGGCAGCGCCGCCCGAAACACATTTCCCAAGAACCGTCCCTTCACCAGGCTGTGGTTGGGCTCCAGCGCCAGGAAGAAGGAGGGCACGCCGATGGTCAGGGCGCTCATAAGGGAGAGCTGAAGCGGGGTGACCGGATAGGGGAAGGAGGCAAACAGGGAGATGATGGACAGGCAGAACGAGAAAATATTCTTCACCAGGAACAGGGCGGCCGCCCGCTGGATATTGTTGATGACCCGCCGCCCCTCGGCCACGACCTTCGGCATGGCTGAGAAGTCGGAGTTGAGCAGCACCAGCTGGGCCGCGTGACAGGCGGCCTCCGCGCCGGAGGCCAGGGCGATGCCGCAGTCGGCATCCTTGAGGGCCAGCACGTCGTTGACGCCGTCGCCGGTCATGGCCACGGTGTGGCCTGCCTTCTGGAGGGCGCGTACCAGCTTGCGCTTCTGCCCCGGGGTCACCCGGCCGAAGACGGTGTACTTCACCGCCGCCCGCTCCAGGTCGCCGTCGCTTTTCAGGGCAGCCGCGTCCACGTAGTGCTCCGCTCCCGGGATTCCCGCCTGACGGGCCACCTCGGAGACCGTGATCGGGTTATCCCCCGAGATGACCTTCACATGGACGCCCTGTTCGGCAAAATACTGAAACGTCTTGGGCGCGGCGGCGCGCACCCGGTTGGACAGCAGCACCAGGGCCATAGGGCTCACCCGCTGGGGAGACAGGCCCCGCTGCTCGGGCACGCCATCGTATTCCGCCACCAGCAGCACCCGGTAGCCCTTGGCGGACCAGGGCTCCACCTGCTCCTTCACCTCAGCGTAGCGCGCGCCCAGCACGAACTCCGGCGCGCCCACCAGGTAGGCGCCGTGTCCCGGGAAGACCGCCCCGCTCCACTTGGTGGCGGAGGTAAAGGGAATTGTATGGGAGGCATGCCATACGGACACGCCGTGAAACTTGTTCCGCATGGCTTTGGCGGTGTCGTTGTCCGCATCCACCGCCCGATAGAAGGCATTGAGCACCTCAGTGACCGCCTCGCCGGACCAGCGCTCCTCGTTCAGCAGCACCGTCTCCCCCACCTCCATATGGGGTTCGGTGATGGTACCGGTCTTATCCACGCACAGAACGTCCACCCGGGCCAGCGTCTCGATGCAGCTCATATCCTGGGCGAGCACCTTACCCCGGGCCAGACGTACGACGCTCACCGCCAGGGCCACGCTGGTCAGCAGGTACAACCCCTCCGGGATCATGCCGATGAGGGCGGCCACCGTGGACACCACGGCCTGCTTCGCCCCCAGCTCCAGGAAATAATACTCCTTGATGAACAGGGCCACCCCCAGTGGGACCAGCACGATGCCGATGAAGCGGATGAGCTTGTCCAGAGAGGCCATCATCTCGCTTTTGCCGGCGGTAACATTCTTTTTGGCCTCCAGGGTGAGCCGTGCCGCATACGAGTCCGCCCCCACCTGGTCCAGCCGCGCCCGGCATTTCCCCGAGACGATGAAAGAGCCGGACAGCAGCCCCTCCCCGGGCTTTTTGGTAATGGCGTCGGCCTCGCCGGTGATCAGGGCCTCGTTCACCTGCACCTGTCCGGCCAGGACGGTGGCGTCGGCGGGGATCTGGTCCCCGGCGGAAAACTCCGCCACGTCGTCCCGCACCAGCTGGGCGGCGGGGATGGACAGCAGGTTCCCCTCCCGCACCACCTTGGCCCGGGGCGCGGAGAGCAGGTTGAGCTTGTCGATGGTCTGCTTGCTGCGCAGCTGCTGGATGATGCCGATGCCGGTATTGGCCGCGGCGATCAGCAGAAACAGCATATCGTCAAAGGAGCCCACCGCGATCAGCAGGGCCGCCAGAACGATGAAGATGAAGTTAAAGAAGGTGCACACATTCTCCCGGACGATCTGCCCCACGCTCTTGGTGGGGGATTCCACCGCGGTATTGGCCCAGCCCGCCCGGTGGCGCAGCTGCACCTGCTCCATGGTCAGGCCCTGGGTGGGGTCCGGTGTGACCCGTGGCACCTCCTGCCGGGGCCGTGGCTGTTCGGGCACAGTGGGCTTGCGCTCGTTTTTTTTCATGCTCACGCCTCTTGCTTCCTCAGATTTCCGTACGCCCCCATTCGCATGCGTTCGGAGCAATGCCGGTTGATTCAGCAGACATTATTATACTGTCCCGCCCCGCCCCGGACAAGGCTCTTTCGGGAAATTTAACGCTTTCGACATAATTTCTTTGTATTGGAACTGCTTAAAACGAGTCTACCCGCCCCCCGCGGCTACTATACTGTGGATAAGGAGGCGGTGCCGATGGAATTGGGACAGGACAAACAGCAGACCATCACCCGGCTGGCGATCTGCGTGGTCATTGCGGTCGTGCTTTATGCGGCGCTGGACAAATTGGGCGGCGGCATTCCAAAGCTGGCCCCTTACAAGCCCTGGCTGGAGCAGAACAAGGTGCAGGCCATCGCTATCGCTGCGGCGGTGCTGTTCGGCGCCTCTCTGGCGGTGTTCCCCCTGGAGGAGCCTGCTGCCCCGCCCCCCGCAGCCAGTGAGGCGGACCCCTGCGCAGGGTTTGAAAGGGCCTGTGATTTGCCGTAAGGCAAATCACAGGCCCTCAGCATGCCGCCCGTCTGACCTTATAAAAAAACTTGAATTTGGATATTTTAATCATGCCATATTTGCCGTATGATGGCAATGCCAGATAGAACCGGCCGGTTCTGGCGATCTGCATGGAAAGGGGTCCAACTTTTATGGAAAAGACAGCGGAACACCATACGGCCGCGGCGGCACGTCAGACCCGGATGCTGGTGATGACGGCGCTGTTCGCGGCGCTGGGCTATGTGGCCACCCGGGTACTTCAGGTTCCTTCTCCCTCCGGGGGCTATCTGAATCTGGGCGACGCAGTCGTGCTGTTGGGCGCTTATCTGCTGGGGCCGGTGTACGGCGCCGCCGCCGGGGGGCTGGGGCCCGCTCTGGCGGACCTTTTGTCCGGCTATGCCGCCTGGGTTCCGGGGACCTTGTGTATCAAGGCCCTGATGGGGCTGACGGCCGCCCTGCTGTACCGGGGTCTTGGGAAACGCTCCTGGGCGCTGCCGGTGTGCGGTCTGGCTGCGGAGGCCATCATGGTGGCGGGCTATTGGCTGTACGACGCGCTTTTAGCCTCGCTGGGCGGACAGGCCTTTGCCGTGAGCCTGATCGGTTCGGCTGCCGGCATTCCCAGCAACCTTGTGCAGGCGGCGTTCGGCGCGGTGGTATCCACCCTGCTGGCCATGGTGCTGCGGAGGAGCGGCTATGTGCGCAAGGAATTCCCCCATCTTTAGCTCCTGCGCGCCGGCGGATCGGGACAGGGAGCGGCGCCCCCGGCCGGAAAACATCCGGCCGGGGGCGCCGCGGCTTTTCAGCGGAATTTGGGCAGCAGCGCCGCGCCGATCAACCCCGCGTCGTTGCCCAGCTGGGCCCGTACCAGCCGGGTGCGGTGGACTTGGTTGCGGGCGTAATCCTCCCGGTTGAGGATGTACCGTACCGGGGCCATCAGGGTCTCCCCCTGGGCGGAGGGTCCTCCGCCGATGCAGAATACCTCCGGCTGAAAGATATTGACCAGGCTGGCCACGCCGCAGCCCAGGTAGCTGACATACTCGTCGATGACCTGCCCGGCGGCGGCGTCCCCCAGGGCGGCGGCGTCAAAGGGCGTGCGGCCGTTGACCCCTTCGCTCCCCCCCGCCAGCTCCCACAGCTTGGAATCCCGGTGCGCCTGCATCGCCTCCCGGGTGCGCTTGATCAGGGCGGTGGCGGAGCAATAGGCTTCCAAACATCCGCGCCGCCCGCAGGTGCAGGGACGTCCGTTGTACTCAATGACGAAGTGCCCCACCTCCAGCCCGGCGTAGTTGAAGCCGGTGTAGAGCTTCCCATCCAGCACCGCGCCGCCGCCCACGCCGGTCCCCAGCGTAATGGCCACCATGGACGAGCTGCCCTTGCCCGCCCCGGCGGCATATTCCCCCAGGGCGGCGGCATTTGCGTCGTTTTCCAGGTGAATCTCTTTGTTCAGCCGCGCTTCCAGCAGCGCCGCCAGAGGCACGTCCCGGAAATCCAGATTGGACCAGTATTTCACTACCCCCTCAGCGGGCTGGATGGTGCCGGGAGAGCCCACGCCCACCGTGGCGATCTCCTCCCAGCCGACCCCCGCGTCCACCGCCGCCGCGTGGGCCGCGGCGGCCATGGCGTCGGCCACCGGCTCCACCCCCCGGGGCGTGGGCAGGCTGGCCCGGCCCAGGATCGTCCCCGCGTCATCCACCACGGCGGCGGCCACATTGGTGCCGCCCAGATCAATACCCAGATAGTTCATACGCCCGACCTCCTTCTTTTTCTGTCCCTCAGCATTATAAAACAAAGCGCCGGCCCTCACAAGAGGGCCGTCATTTTTTCCTAAGATCCCCGCTCTACCAGCTGGTCACCGTGCCCCGAACCCTCTTGGGCTTTTTGGGGGTGACGATGACCGGCTGTGCCGCCTGCGCCGGACGGCTGGTGCGAAAGTGGACCCAGAGGGTCACCCCCGCGCTGATGAGCAGGAAGGAATAGAAACTGATCCCCCGGGAGAGCAGCACCGCGGGGGTGACCAGCGCAGAGCCGAAGAACAGGGTCATGGCCTTTACAAAGCCTCCCTCAGAGGCGCCCACCGCACCCGGAAGCGGCAGAGAGGAGACCGCCAGCGTCACCAGCGCCTGGGTGCAGATGATATCTGCGGCGCTGTAGCCGGACAGTCCAAAGGCGCGATACACCACAAAAGGCACCGAAAACAGCGCGGTAAGCTGCACCGCGGTCACACCGGCCAGGATGGGGATCAGGCCGGGATTGGCCTTAACGCAGTCGGCGCCCCGGCGGTACTCCTGCATCTGATGCTCCAGCTTTTCCTCCGCAGCGGGACGATTCCGGACCAGGTGCAGGCGCTCCAGCAGGTTCAGCACCCAACCGGTGAGCGCTCTTGCCGCGCCCGGCAGGAACATGAGGCACAGCATCCCCCCCGTGAGCGCCAGGTTGACCGCCCCGCCGAACAGGAGCAGCAGCGCCAGCCCTCCGCCCAGATTGGCCAGCAGATCGAAGCGGAAGAGCACCACGCCCAGAGCGTAGAGAAGCACCACCACCTGATAGCATACGGCGATGAGCATCATATTCAGCGTCCCGTGGGCGGCGGGGATCCCGTCCCTGGACATATAGTAGATCTGGGCGGGCTGCCCGCCGGTGGAGGAAGGGGTGATGGAGCTGAAATAGAATCCGGTGAAGGAGTAGCCCAGACACCGGCGGTAAGGAGCGCGATGGCCCAGCCGGCTCAGGATCAGCCGGGAACAAAGGGCCTCGCAGCCTATAAAGAGCAGCATCAAGCCAAGACCGGCCAGCACATAAAGCGGCTTCACCTGTCCCAGCACCGCCGCCAGCCGCGCGACAGGCTGTTCCCGCAGCAGGAGGAAACCGGTCGCGCCCATGAGCGCCAGCAGCAGGGCGGCGCCCAGCCAGGTTCTTTTCCGATTCATATCAGGCGCACACCTCCTTCCGCTGCGCGGCCAGGGCCGACAGGATGTGACCCAGGCTCTGTTCCTCCAGCTGTCCCTTCATGTCCCGCATATTCCGGGCCATGGACTCCAGCGCTTCGTCGTCGTAGATCAGCGCGCGGATGGCCGCCAGGCACGCCTCCGGCTCCTTGGCCGCTACCCGGCCCAATCCCCGCTTCACCAGGAAGCGGGCATTGTTCTTTTCCTGCTGCAAAAAAGGCTCCCAGGCCAGGATGGGAAGCTCGGAAAAGATGGTCTCGAACAGGGTAATGCCGCCCGGCTTGGTAAGCGCCAGGTCGGCGCGCGCCATATAGTCGTAGACCCGGTCGGTATAGCCCAGCACCTCGATGTTTTGATATTTGCCCGCCAGGCGCTCGTAAAGCTTGCGGTTGTTTCCGGTGATGAGGGTGGTCTTCACGCCGGGCAGGGCGTTGAGCTGTTCGTAGAACTTGTCCCGCCGGGGCAGCAGCCCCAGGCCGCCGCCCATAATGAGCAGATGCCGCTCCCGCCCGGCCCTGCGCTGGACCGGGCGTTTGAATTCCGAGCGCACCGGGATACCGGTGACGCAGATGATGGAGCGCTCCACACCCTTGGCCGCCAGCCGCTCCCGGATGTCGTTGGACCCCACCAGATAGCAGTCCGTGCCGCTGGTGATCCACTCGGAGTGGGAAGACAGGTCGGTGACGCAGGTCACCAGGGGCAGGGTACTGCCGTTTTCCTTTTTGTAGCGGGATACCAGCTGGGCGCACATGGGATGGGTGGCCACCACCGCATCCGGTCTCCGCTGCGTCAGCAGTTCCTCCAGCGCATCCAGAAAGACGGGCTCGAACGCGGGCCGGAATTCCATATGCGCGTTTTCGGTGAGTTTATAGTACATATTAAACAGCCCGCTGCCTCGGGTGACCAGCAGGTTGAAACACTGATAGACGGTCTTGGACACGTTGGGCATGGCATAGGCCACCAGGTCCTCCACGTCCACCTCCGCCTGCGGGAAGGCCCGCAGCAGCTGCTGCCGGAGGGACAGGGAGGCCGAATAATGGCCCATGCCGAACTTTCCGGTCAGTATGAGGATTTTCAAAGCGTTTCCCTCCTTTTACAAGGTATAGTATAAAGGAGGTTTCTTTAGAAAACAGTAGGGCAAATCTTAAAATGACATTAAGATTTTGTGAAGCAAACCCGTTGCGCCGCAATGGTTTGCGGAAGATTTGTTACAAGTACGTTACCAGCGCGTTACAAACGGCGAGTTATTGTGAGTTATGCCAACAGCAAAATTGCACTTGTCAGACGCTGTATATCCGTGTGGGTATAGTCCTCTGTAACGTCCTTATTTGCGTGGCCCATAATGCGTTTGGTTTCCAATTCGGGAGCGCCCGCATCGTGCATCATGGTGGCAAACGTGTGCCTGCACCAATGAGGTGTGGCCTGTGGGACGCCCAGCGCATCTGCGATTGACCCGAAAATAGCGTCCCTGTAATAGCTGGAGCTGATCGACGAACCATTATCCCGGCAAATGATCGTGTCCCCGTCCTTATCCAGCCAGCGGAGCAGGTACGGCTTGATCTTCGGGTGTACCGGCACAATACGGTTGCGTCCGGCGTCGGTCTTGATGCCGCCGCGCAGATAGTTGCCCGTCACGTCATACGAGAAGCGTGTCAGCGTCAGGAACTCCGTGATGCGGAATCCGGTATAGCAGAGCATCAAAACAGTGTCGGCCCATGGGAAGCCGTCGGCGGCCAGCTGTTCCAGCTTTTTCACCTGCAAATCGTTGAACGCGCCTTTCTCATGCTTCGGCCCGACACCCGGCAGCTGGACGAAATCAGAGTAGTCCCTGGATACGATATCGCGCTCCAGCGCATACCGGAACAGCGCCTTCATCAGTATTTTGTCGTTGTTGATGGACGATTTCGACAGCCCTGCGCCCTCATCCTGGTCGATTATGCCTTGCAGATGGTCTATGGATACCTCGCGCATTTTCACGCCGGAGAGGGCCGACAGGCGGGCCCACGACGCCCGGTAGCTTGCGACGGATGCCTTCCCGGCCTTCTAGTATTTACGGACCGACCACAGGTCATAGATATCGCCAAACGTGGTGGACAGGTTGTCCGCGGTAAGAGACGGAGTCCCCATAAGCTTCCTGTTATAGCCATCAAGCGCAGCCTGAGCGTCTCTTGCCTTTTCGTAGTAACCGAGTACGATCTGCCGGTAGATGCCGTATTTGTCCTTTGCAGATAGTTTTGTCACATATGGCTTCCTACGTTTCCCAGACAGCTTCACAACGCTGCCGGTTCCATTTGCCCTCCTCATTTTTCTGATTCCT
>CDZV01001838.1_pt1 | contig 34327 bp, 46 predicted proteins | sample 554851 | NCBI WGS metagenome assembly CDZV01 (sample SAMEA3182090, study PRJEB8094) | gut metagenome | biome: human; feature: gut; material: Stool; isolation source: human stools | place: Canada | collected 2013-03-12
GGTTTTGGCTTGCCCCGGCCACTTAGTTCTCCATGCCTGTTTCTTGCTCCTTTCCGGGCATGGGCTGGGGCAGGCGAAAACTCAGATCGAAGTATAAGAAAGGATGCGCGATGGTCAAAAAGAAGACCAAAACTCCTCGAACTCCCGAGGAAGCTGAGCGATTAGCTATCGGTGCTGCCATGGAACTCGCGACTCAGCAGATTCTTGACGGTACTGCGAGCAATTCGATGATCATTCATTTCCTCAAGCTGGGCTCCAGTCGCGAAAGACTTGAGCAGGCTCGACTTGAGGCGGATACAACTCTTGCTAGAGCCAAGGTTTCAGCACTTGAGTCGGCTGCTCGTACCGAGGAACTGGTTCAGGAAGCTCTGGCTGCATTCAAGGTATATTCTGGAGATTCAGATGCGGAGCTATGACGAACTTAGCCACCTACATACATTCGAAGAACGTCTCGAGTACCTCTCACTCAATGGAGCATTTTTCGGCGAGACCTTCGGTGGATCCAGGTGGTTGAATCAGAGTTTCTACCAAAGCGATATTTGGCGAGAGGCTCGCACCCAAGTTATCGCGAGAGATCTTGGATGCGATCTCGGCCTTGAGGGATATGAGATTCATGACGGCATTGTTGTGCATCATATCAATCCTCTAACGCCTCGTCAGTGTGAGAATTTCGATCCATGCCTGTGGGATACCAACAATCTTATTTGTGTGAGTCGAGATACTCATAATGCAATCCATTACGGAACCAAGGCGTTGGCTCTCGACGACTTCGATCCGAGATCGCCCGGCGATACAAAACTATGGTAGGAGGCTAAATGTCGATTCTACATGACACAAAGACCTACCTCGGGTTGATGGAGGATGACACTTCATTTGACAGCGAAGTTAAGGATGCCATTGACAATGCTTTGGCTACCGCAACTCAGCTAAACCGCGAAGTTGGCGACCTATCGTCCGAGGCAGATTACCCCACGACGACTCTTGGACGGATCCTACGTCAGTATGTGAACTTCTCGGTTCGCTTGATGTTCGATCCACCGCAGACCTCATTCGCCATCAAGGCTGTTGAGTCTTTACAGAAAGAGGCGGAGTGGCGACTGACCATTCAATGATGGGAGAAAACCATGAGCGAAGAAACTCTGTCACACTACGGTGTCCTCGGCATGAAGTGGGGCGTCCGTAAGAGGACGGAAAGCTCCGGCGGAGTCGGACTTCGGTCCGTCGAAGAAAAGAAGAAGATCGGCGAAGCCGTCAACGCAGAGGCATTCCGAAAAGAACGAGCCAAGGCCGAGAAGGCTGCCGAGAAGGAACGCAAGAAGCACGAGTCCGACCTCAAGAAAGCTGCCAAGGCAGCAGCCCGGGGGGCTAAGAAGGCAGCATCTGCGCTCAAGAAGGGCGCAAAGGCCGCTTCCCAGAAGCATGCTGAAAACAAGGCTGCTCGGGCTAAGGCTGCTGCTGATCGGGCCCGCAAGAAGCTAGAGAACCAGAAGCTTAAGGAAGCTCGCAAGGCTGAAGCTGATCGCAAGAAGAAGCAGAAGGAAGCTGAGCGCGCTGAGAAGAAGCGAATCGCTGACGAGAAGAAGGCAGCTAAGGAAGCCGAGAAGAAGCAAAAGGAACTCGAGAAGCAGAAGGTTCCCAAGGGAGGTATTCCAGCCGACCTGCGGAAGGAAGCTCCTCGACGTCTTTCATCCACAGATCTCATTGAGCAGAACAAGCGACTCAACCTCGAGAAGCAGAACTACGAACTCAAGGAGAAGCTCCGCGAATACGAGAGTCAAAATAGGAGTGCTCTTGCCAAAACGGCAGACCTCTTCGTCGACGAGGCTCGAAAGAACCTGACGAAGTATGCTGCCCGGACGGCCACCGACATGCTCACAGCAGCCCTCGACTCCAAGCTCAAGGGTACGGAGTATGAGGGTGTTGCCAAGATGGCTAAGGAGTCCTTCAACCTCGACGCAATCCTTAAGAACGCAACCGGTAAGAAGTAGGTATGGCGCTATCAAACACTGCCACGCCTAAGTATTACGCCCAGTTCCGCGAAAAGGTCCTAGCAGGAGAGATTCCAGTATCACACACCATTGAGATGGAAATGAATCGGATTGACGAGTTGATCGCCAACCCGAGGTATTTCTACGACGATGGCGCTATCGATGGTTTTATCGCTTTCTGTGAAAACGAGATGACCCTTGTCGATGGTAGCGATCTAACCCTGCTGGATTCGTTCAAGCTCTGGGCTGAATCACTCCTTTCGTGGTTCTACTTCGAGAAAGTGACGAAGTTCGTTCCTGACGAAACTGGCCACAACGGTCGATATGTTCAGGTTGATATTAAGAGACGTTTGGTTAACAAGCAATACCTTATCGTCGCCCGAGGTGCGGCTAAGTCCATGTATATGGCCTTTATTCACGCCTACTTCCTGACCATCGACCCCACTACAACACACCAAATTGCCACGGCGCCCACCATGCCTCAGGCTGAAGAAACACTGTCTCCCTTCAAGACTGCCATTACACGCAGTCGGGGACCTCTGTTTAAGTTCCTGTCGGCGGGAACTGTTCACGCAACAGTTGGTGCCAAGGCGAACAGATCTCTGCTCTGTCCGACCAAGAAGGGGATTGAGAACTTCTCGACAAACTCTCTTCTCGAGGTCCGACCCATGAATGTTGACAAACTTCAGGGCTTGAGATCTAAGGTGAATACAATCGACGAATGGCTTTCTGGCGATGTTCGTCAGAACGTCATCTCTGCTCTCGAACAGGGTGCGTCGAAACTCAGCGACTGGGTTATCGTTGCAGTCTCATCCGAGGGTACTGTCCGAAACGGCGTCGGAGATTCCATCAAAATGGAATTGCTTTCGATCCTTAAGGGCGAGTACTATGATCCGCACTCGTCGATCTGGTACTACCGGCTGGACGAGGTATCCGAGGTTGGGGATCCAAACATGTGGGTTAAGGCCCAGCCCAACCTTGGCAAGACTGTGTCTTATGACACATACCAACGAGATGTTGCTAGGGCTGAGAATGTACCTTCCGCAAGGAATGACATTCTGGCAAAACGATTCGGCATCCCGTGTGAGGGATACACGTACTTCTTCAAGTATGAAGAAACCATCCCCCACAACCCACGAGAGTTCTGGCAAATGCCATGTGCTATGGGTGCGGACCTTTCTCAGGGCGATGACTTCTGTGCGTTCACGTTCTTGTTCCCGTTGTCCACTGGTGACTTCGGGGTTAAGACTCGAGCGTACATCACCACCCGCACGTTCGACAAGCTTCCAGCTGCTGGGCGCGCGAAGTACGAGTCATTCATCCGAGAGGGCTCTCTCCAGGTCATGGATGGCACAATCCTGGACATGATCGAAGTCTACAACGATCTCGACGAATACATCTTGAGATCCGAGTACGACGTTCGAGCGTTCGGGTACGATCCATATAACGCCAGAGAGTTCGTTGAGAGATGGACAACTGATAACGGACCCTACGGTATCCATAAAGTCATTCAGGGCGCACGAACTGAGTCAGTTCCGCTAGGTGAACTCAAGAGTTTGGCTGAGGATCGGAGACTCATCTTCGATCAAGAGCTATTCTCATGGGCAATGGGTAACACAATCACCCTTGAGGACACTAACGGCAACCGTAAGATCTTGAAGAAACGAATGGATCTCAAGATTGACTCAGTTGCAGCCCTTATGGATGCTTGGGTCGCATACAAACAGCAACTCGACGACTTCAACTAACGAGAGGAGGTAATATGGGTATTATGTCACGGTTAGCTCGGGCATGGAATGTGTTTGCACACGATCGCCCTGATCGTTACAAGAATAGTAACTACAGCGAATACCGCCCAAGCTACCGTTCTATCGGATCTACAAGCCTAGTCCAAACGCTATACAACAAGATTGCGCTGGATGTCGCGAACACTCCTATTCGCCATGTGAAGGTAGATCAAAATGGTAGGTATGACAGTGAGAAGGATTCTTCGCTGAATGAATGCTTGTCTCTTATGGCAAACATCGATCAGACCTCGAATGCTCTGATCTACGAGCTTGTCTACACGATGCTGGAAAACGGTAGCGCAGCTCTGGTTCCAGTTGACACAGACACCGCTCTGAACGAAGAAGGGTCATTCGATGTTCTTTCTCTCCGCGTTGGACGAATCGAGAGTTGGTATACTGACTCAGTCGATGTGAATCTGTATAACGATCGTAGTGGTAATCGAGAAACGATTCGTGTCTCGAAGAACTCCGCTGCAATTGTGTACAGTCCGCTCTACGATGTCACAGCTAGTAACAGCTCGTTGGCCAATCGACTCGCACGAAAGCTCGATGCACTCGACGCTATCGACAATTCAGCTCTCGGTAAGAAGTTGGATCTGATTATTCAGCTTCCATACTCTGTCCGAGGCGAACTGAGACAACAGCAAGCTGAGACTCGACGAGAAGCTATTGAACAGCAGCTTCGAAATTCGGAGATTGGCGTCGCATATGTCGACGGAGCCGAGAAGATCACGCAGCTCAATCGTCCAGTCGAGAACAATCTGCTTGATCAGGTCAAGTACCTGTCGGAGCAGCTTTACAACGCTCTTGGTTTTACCGAGAGTGTGTTCAACGGCACGGCCGATGCTGAGACTAACCTGTCTTACTACAACCGAACGGTCAAGCCGATTCTCGATACAATCACGAAGTCGGCAACCATGGTCTTTCTGACCAAGACCGCTCGGTCTCAGGGTCAGCGGATCATCTACGTGAGGGATCCTTTCGCGGCAACTTCGCTCGATAGTATCGCATCGATGGCTCAGACGTTCATCACCAACCAGGTTATGACTCCGAACGAGATCAGGTCGATTATCGGCTTGCCGCAGTCCACAGATCCCAAGGCGGATCAGTTGGCCAATCCGTATACGTCATCCGCAAACGCGGATCAACGGTCTAACAACGACCAGGAGGTTCAAAATGGCAGCGCCTAATGACGTCGCCGACTTCGACGGGTGGGCAACCGTCGCAGGCATCAAGTGCTCCGATGGGCGAGTTATCTCTCATCACGCATTTGAACAGAACGATGGGGCTGTCGTCCCTCTCGTCTGGCAACACGGTCACGACAACGTGACTAACGTTCTCGGGCACGCCCAGCTCGAGAAGAAGGCTGAGGGTGTTTACGCCTATGGATTCTTCAACGGATCTCAGCAGGCCGAACATGCTCGCGAACTGATTGAACACGGCGATGTTACGGCTATGTCGATCTTCGCGAACAACCTCAAGCAGGACGGCAACGTTGTCAAGCATGGCAACATTGTTGAGGTGTCGCTCGTCCTTAAGGGTGCTAACCCAAAGGCGACGATTGAGAACGTCACCATGGCTCACTCTGATGGCGAGGGTTACTCCGCGATCATCAAAATGGGTGACGGTGATGTGTCACACGAAGACTTCGAGGGCTCCGAGGAATCGGACTCCGAAGATGAGTCCTCTGATGAGGACAAGACCATCGGTGAGATCCTTTCTACGCTCACCGAAGAGCAGCTTGAGGCTGTCAATTACCTCATTGCTGCAGCCATCGATGGGGAGTCTGAAGACTCCGAAGAGACCAACGAAGAAACCGAGGAAGATATGAAACACAATGTCTTTGAGGGCGACAAGACCCCCGAGAACACGCTGTCTCACGCAGCTTTCGCTGAGCTGGTTGAGACCGCCAAGCGAAACAATACCACCCTTCTCGACGAGCTGAAGCACGCCGATTACGGTATCGAGAACATTGGTTACCTCTTCCCGGATGCTAAGAGCATCACGGATGAGCCTATTACTCTCGACCGCGATCAGTCTTGGGTTTCCGTCGTCATGAACGGAACCAAGCACTCTCCTTTCGCCCGAATTAAGTCGGTCCTCGCGGACATCCGCGATGATAAAGCCCGAGCCAAGGGTTACGCCAAGAAGGCCCAGAAGAAGACCGAAGAGGTCATCAAGCTTCTGACCCGTACGACGTCCCCCACGACGATCTACAAGAAGCAGAAGCTCGATCGCGACGACATCGTCGACATTACTGACTTCAACGTAGTTTCTTGGCTCAAGAACGAGATGAAGGGCAAGCTCAACGAGGAAATCGCTCGCGCTATTCTCATTGGCGATGGTCGTACGATCACTGATCCTGACCGTGTCGATGATGAGGCCATCCGTCCGATCCTTAAGGAGAATGACCTCTATGCTATTCACAAGACGCTCGAGTCGAACACTACCGACGAGACTCTTGTGGACGACATCGTCCTGGCATCGGCCGAGCTTGAGGGTTCCGGCGCTCCGACGCTCTTCATTGCGAAGAAGCGCCTGGTCAAGATGCTTCTCCTGAAGGACAAGAACGGTCGCCGTCTGTACGAGACCGAGGCGTCCCTTGCCGGTGCTCTTGGCGTGTCCAAGATCGTGACCGTCCCTCAGTTCGAGGGTCTGGAGCACGAGATCAAGGGCGTCAACCACGAGCTTCTGGCTATCGTGGTCGACCTTCGCGACTACACCATTGGTTCGAACGCCGGTGCGGAACTCGGTATGGCCGAGTCCTTCGACATCGACTTCAACCAGTACAAGTACCTGATGGAGACCCGTCTTTCGGGCTCTCTGACGGCACCGTACTCGGCCCTGACGATCTCGCGCAAGAAGGCGTGATCTCATGTCGAGGTTTAGCGGCAAGCTAGGCTTCGCGATGACGAGGGAGACGGAGGAAGGGGTGTGGCTCGAAGACTTTATTGAACTTCCAGTTAAGGGGACTATTCGTAGTCTCTATATCAGGAATGACAACTCTTCGTCTGCCAACACCAACCTCCGTCTCACCAACGAGATCAGTATTCTGATGGATACGAAGATCAAGGCATACCTCGAGACTCTGAAGTACGTTGTATGGAAGGGTTCAAAATGGGAGGTACAGTCCATCGGCGTGAACTATCCACGGCTGACCATCAATCTAGGCGGTCTGTATGCGCACGTATAGAGACCTCCTTCATCTACTTCAGCAAGCGGTACAACATAACCGGGTATATTTTCAGCCTCCAGAGAACCTGAAGATCGGATACCCGGCGATTGTCTTCCACTTGTCGAAGATAGAAATCGACCATGCTTCCGATGTGCCTTACAAAGGCGCTAAGGAATATTCGGTCACTCTCATCACCAAGGATCCAGAGCCAGACGTGATCGACGAAATCCTCAAGATCCCGTATTCGTCTTTGGATACGACATATATCTCGGACGGAATGAACCATTTCGTCTTCACGGTTTACCTTTAAGGAGGGTATCTTATGGCACAGATCAAGTGGGACGAAGAGGGCTCCCATTTCTATCACACTGGCGCTAACAAGGGCGTTCTGTTCCCCTTTGATAACGCTCAGAACCGCTACGGCACTGGTGTTGCCTGGAACGGTCTTAAGGCTGTCACAGAGACTCCGGAGGGCGACGAGTCCTCGGATATCTACGCCGACAATTTGAAATACTTGTCCCTGTTGTCGGCTCCGTCGTTCAAGTTCACGATCGAGGCCTACACTTACCCCGACGAGTTCGCCGTCTGTGACGGTACCGCTCAGCTGGTTAAGGGTGTCAACCTCGGTCAGCAGCCGCGTACGCGCTTCGCGTTCTCCTACTGTACGAAGCTGGGTAACGACACCAAGGGTGATGCTTACGGCGAACTGCTGCACATCATCTACGGCGCTACCGCTGCTCCGTCTGAGCGCGCGTACAACACGGTCTCCGACTCCCCGGAGGCGATCTCGTTCTCCTGGGAGTGTTCGACTGTTCCCGTCCAGGTGGACGGATTCCAGCCGGTCTCCGTCGTCACGGTCGATTCGTCCAAGCTCGACACGGCGAAGTACAAGAAGCTCACTGACAAGCTGTATGGCGTTGGCGCGGGCGCCGGTACTCCCGGTACCCCGACCCTCGTCATGCCCAACGAGCTGCGTGCGCTTCTGGCGTGATCTCTCTCACGCTTGAGTTTGGGGGAGAGGAGCGGTTTGACGAGCGTAGTAATACGTTTGTTACGCTGGAGCCGTTTACAGTTACTCTTACACATACCCTGTCTGCGGTGGCTGAGTGGGAATCCGTCTACAAACGGTCATTCCTGGAGACCCCACCACAGACTGGTGAAGAGTTAGTGTACTACATCCAGTGTATGTCGGACCGCCCTCTCCCTCGAGATTTCATCAAGCGGCTCGACCAATCCGTTCAGGTCAAAATAGCAGACTATTTGTCTGACAATGCTACGGCGACGGTTCTATGGAATCCACCTTCGAACGGAGGTCCGCGAGACACCATGACCAGCGAACTGATTTACTGGTATATGACTCAGCTGGGCATTCCATTCGAATGCGACAAGTGGAACTTGAATCGGCTATTGACGCTGATTCGTCTCGCCGCAGCCAAGCAGAACAGCCAAAAGCCGGACGCCCGGGCCTCGGCGGCTCAGCGTGCGGCAATGAACCAAGCCCGTAGGGCTAGAACAGGGAGTAGAGGATGATTGACATTCCTGCTGATGCACAGGTCCCCGCTGGGCCTGACCCGCATGAGGACCGAGACCGAGCGATTTACGAAGGGAAGTAAGGTATGAGTAAGATTGACGACGTTTTGTCGCACGCCACATACCGCCTCGGCTACTACGCTCCGGACGATCCTGAGCCGGGTTCCGAGGCTGGTCGATGGCTCGCTAAGAGTATGAACCAGCCTTGGCTTGCTGGTCCGTCAGAAGACGTCTGGTGGTGCATGGCCTTCGTCAGCATGTGTTTCGATATGGCTGGCGAGATCGACGCAATCGGCGGTTACAGCTACAACACTGATGTCACGAAGAGCCGCATGGAGAAGGTCCCCCTTGAGGACGCGCAGCGCGGAGACGTTGTGCTCTTCGATTGGGATCAGGACGGTCTCACTGACCATGTCGGCATTGTCGAGGCAAACCTCGGCGACGGCTGGCTCCAGACCATCGAGGGTAACACGTCCCCCTCCAACGCCGGTTCCCAGTCTGCCGGCAATGGCGTTTACCGCCGCCAGCGTTCTTTCGGAATCGACTGCGTTCTTAGACCTGAGTGGTCCGACACGAACGACTCCGACGATTCGGATGGCGCGGACAGCCTGACCGACAAGTGGTGGGGCAAGGCAACCACCTACGCTCTCCAGGCGTCCATGGGTCTTCCGGCCAATGGCTGGATCGAAGACCAGGACGAGGACAACGAAGAGTACTTCGAGCGTACTGGTACCGGATGGGACTGGGTTGAAGATCCGCACGACGGTTCTGACACCATCGCAGAGCTTCAACGTCGTCTCGACATTGAGGCAGATGGTATCGCCGGACCCGATACGGTGACCGCACTTCAGCAGCACCTGCGAAACCGAGGTCACGAACTCGACGTCGATGGCTACTGCGGGTACCGCACAGTTGAATGTCTCCAGTACGAGCTTGTCAACGGCACGCTCTGGGGCTGATCAAGAAAGGAGGGCCGTCATGATCGAGATGAAGTTCGACGCTGAGTTTGACATGTCAAAATGGTTGACGCAAGTCAAGAACAAGAAGCTTCGTGACGTACTGGCAACCGCTGGTACTCGAGGTGTGGCGGCCCTCCGGGCCAACACCCCGGTAGGTACCGGGAAGACTGCTGCTAGCTGGCAGTATAAAGTCAAGCAAACCAAGCGAGGCATTAAGATCGTTTGGTATAACACTAATATCGTGTCCAAGGTTCCCATTGCGATCATCTTGCAATACGGACATGGGACGCGTCAAGGTGGCTACGTCCAGGGTAAAGATTACATCAACCCTGCGATGAAGCCCATATTCGACGAAATTGACCAAATGGTCGGGAGGGCCATCAATGGGTAAGAGTATTGAGAATAAGGTCGTCTCCCTGGAGCTCGACGATTCGAAGTTCACAAGCCGCGTTGACGGAGTTCTCCGTAATGTTGACCGACTGAAGTCTGGAATGAACTTCAAGCAGTCGACCGACGGACTAGACAATGTCGGCAAGGCCGCTCAGGATGCTTCCAAGCAGATGGGCGGAATTGCGGATGGCGTTAAGAACGTCAACACATCTATCGTCAACAACTCAACGACTGCAGCCGCTGCCACAGCTAATGTTGGTGCGGCGGCAAAGATTTCGTCGACTAATTTTTCCATGCTCGCGGGTGCTGCTTCCGTGGCCATGGGTAACATCGCATCCAAGGCCCTTATGGCCGGCGGATCGGTGCTTTCCTCGTTCACGTTCGGCCCCATCATGGACGGTTTCCGAGAATACGAGAACCAGCTTAACGCGGTTCAGACTATTCAGGCGAACACGTTCAGCAAGGGCGAGACCACTGCGACGATCAACGCAGCTCTCGACGAACTGAACGCTTACGCGGACCGAACCATCTACTCGTTCACCGAGATGACACGCAATATCGGTATGTTCACATCTGCGGGTGTCGGGCTGAAGGATTCGGTCGCCGCGATTAAGGGTCTGTCGAACGTCGCAGCAATGTCTGGCTCCACTTCGGAGCAAGCCGCAACGGCAATGTATCAGCTGTCTCAGGCGCTTTCGACAGGCTCTATAAAACTTCAAGACTGGAACTCGATCGTTAACGCTGGTATGGGCGGCGAGCAGTTCCAAGAAGCCTTGAAGCGAACGGCACGCACCTACGGCGTTGAAGTCGACAAGATGATCGACAAGGCAGGGTCGTTCCGTAACTCGCTCAAGGACGGATGGCTTACATCCGAGATCATGATCGAGACTCTGACTCAGTACACGGGTGACTTGTCTCGTGAGCAGCTGCTTAGCGCAGGTTACACGGAGCAGCAGGCCGACGAAATCATGAAGTTGGCTGAGACAGCTAACGACGCTGCTACGAAGGTCAAGACTTTCTCGCAGCTGATCGACACGACCGCTGAAGCTCTTGGCTCGGGATGGGCTTCCATCTTCAGAACGATCTTCGGCGACTTCGAGCGTGCCCGTACCATGTGGACAGCCGTGTCTGACGTGGTGAACGGAGGTATCGGAACTTTCTTCGATGCGATCCAGGGCATTCTCGACCGCTGGGATGAACTCGGTGGTTGGGAGGAATGGTGGTATGGTCTTGGTGAACTCTGGACCGCTATCGCCAAGCCACTCAAGGCTATCGGCGAAGGTTTCTTCAGCGCGTTCCAAGGAGATGCCGGCAAGGCTCTGTACGATTTCTCGTACTACTTCCGTCACTCGATCTCCCAGTGGTTGATGATGTCCGATGACTTCGCCAACAACCTTGGTAAGGTCTTCAAAATGGCAGGCGAATTGCTCTCGCCAGTTCTTGAGGTCCTCATCGGGTTTGCATCGGCGATTGTCCAGATTGGTGTGGCCGCATTCAAGATCGGCATGATCCTGGCTGGCATCTTCATCAAGCCGATGATCCTGATCGCAGCGAAGGTTGGCGACATCGTCTCCGTCTTCAGCGACTGGTTCGGTCAGATGCTTGGTGGTACCGACATCCTCGGAGGCCTGTCTAAGGTCCTCGACTGGATTGTTGACAAGTTCCAGAAACTTGCTGACTGGATGTACGCCATCGCGGACGTCACGATCACTCCGATCTTCGATGGTCTCGAAGTCGCCATTGAGGCAGTGCTCAAGCCGCTCGGTGAATTCATCGAGACGATTAAGAAGGCTACTTACAACGTCTTCAAGCCTTTTGGCGATGCGGTCTCGAATGTCTTTGGCGCGATCTTCGGTTTCGCTTCTGGAACCGGTGGTCCAATGGAGAAGATCAAGTCTGCTTTCGGCGGGTTTGGCTCAGGGTTCCTTGAGAACATGACCAAGCTCGCAGACGCTATCGGACCCAAGTGGTCTGAGAAGGTCAAAGCTTTCTCGGATTCGATTCTCCCAATCAGCGAGACCATCGGCAAGCACCTTGGTGGTGCCGTCGAGAGCGCTGGTAAGGGAATCAAGAAGTTCTGGGACGACGCGTCTCCTAGGATGGCAGAAGCCTGGTCTGAATCGACTAAGCGGATGAAAGATTCGATCTCCGGGGTCGGTAAGGCCTTCGGTCGAGCTGGTGATACCATCTCCAAGACGTTTGCCCCACAGGTGCAGGCAGTCAAGGATTTCGGTAAGGCCCTCGGGGACATCTTCACTCACATGGGGGAGCATCTCGACAACAACACCTTCCTGTCGTCCATCGGCGACGGCTTCAAGAACATGATGAAGGCCTTTGGTCCGTTCGGATCTCTCATCAACGGCATCATCGATTTGTTCGGGAAGCTCGGGGATCTGACCAAGTCTATATTCGGCGGGTTCAGCGATGAGGCGAACGGTGCAGCGGGTGGCCTGTCCACCTTCGGGAAGGCTGCCTCTGACGCATTCGACACTCTCGGCGTCGTCGGTGGGACCATCTACACTGCGGCGACGGGCATTGTCGAGTTTTGCTCGTCGGTTGTCGAGGCTATCGCGAATCTGATCGACTGGCTTACTAAGGGTATCGACAATATCAAGAAATTCGCCTCTGAGTCTCAGGCATTTGACTCATTCAAGAAGAATGTTGGCAAGGCATTTGATAACGCCGGATCTATGGTCCAGACTTTCTGGTCTGGTCTCGGCTCCAGCCTCAAGGACATGTCGATTTCTGATCTCTTGAGTGGAATCCTGCTTGGTGGTGGTCTGGGTATGGGCTTCAAGACCCTTCAGACCGTGCTGGGTCAGTTTACGAAGGTCACTGACTCGTTCAGTGGAATGTTCGACAAGTTCGGAAAGATTGGAGACTCGATTTCCGGAGTCTTCAACTCTCTGACTAGCGCACTGAAGTCCATGCAGGAAGTCATCAAGGCCAAGGCTCTTCGCGAAATTGCGATCAGCGTTGGTATTCTTGCAGGTTCGCTGTTCATCCTTGCGATGATCCCGGCAGCTCGACTCATTCAGGGTGCGGTCGCCATCGGCGTCTTGACTAAGATCCTTCTCATCGCTCTGACTCAGATCAGCGAGATGAAGATCAACAAGATGCAGATCGCCGGCGTTATTGGTGCCGTCATGGCATTGTCTATTGCAGTCCTGCTGATGTCTATCTCGGTCGGAATTCTTGGGTCTATGAAGTTGAGCACTATTGCACAAGGTATTGGCGCAGTCATGGCGCTGGTGCTTGGTATGACAATGGCTGCGAAGTTACTGTCTAAGGATTCCAAGACGATGATCCAGGGCGTTGGAACCATGATTCTCATGGCGGCCGCAATCAATATGCTGGTGATTCCGATCATCGCGTTGGGCCTTCTCCCGATCAAGGTGATCGCCCAAGGTGTTATTGCGATCGGCGTCTTGATGGGCATTCTGGTTGGGTTTGTCAAGCTCATGAACAAGGCTGCTAAAGATCTCGGCAAAATGGCAACCATTTCGCTCATGCTAGTCGCATTTGCGTTTTCGATCCAAATGCTCGTGGCCGCCGTAGCCGTAATGGGTTACATGGACATGAATAAACTGTTCCAAGGAATAGTTGGTTTGTCCGCGGTGGTTCTGCTTCTTGTGGCTATCGCGAACCTAATGCCAGCGACTGCCATTGTCGGAGCTGGGGCTTTGATCCTAACAGCGATTGCAATGAACATTGCGGTCGGAGCGATCGTACAAATGGCAAACCATAGCTGGGGCGAGATTCTCAGTTCAATGGGTAAGCTCTTGTTGGTTGTCGCGGCTATTGTAGCGGTGGCGTTTGTAGCACAGTTCGCTATCTTCGGTATTGCGGCATTGGCGTTGATGGCATATTCCTTGAACAATTTCGTAAGTGCTCTAAGCAACGTATCTGGTCTCAGTTGGGACGCTCTTAGTAACGGCCTTAGGGCGATTGCTATCGGACTCGGAATTCTGATTGCGGCGGGGTACCTCGCCATCGGAGCATCCCTCGGTCTGGTTCTCTTGGCAGTAGCTATCGGCGTGCTTGGTCTAGTTGTGATTGGCATTGTGGGGGCAATTTCCATTCTGGTTATGATCCTCACAACGTTTATATCAGTCATTGCTCTAGCAGGGCCGTCCATTGGAGCGGGTATTGTTGCGATCGCTTCGGGTATTGCTGCCGCGGCAGCAATCATCGCGGCGGCTGCCCCGGCTATCCAGGCAGCACTGGTTGGCGTCTTCACTGCCATTGAGAATGCCGCACCCGCGTTCGGTAACGCCGTTACAGCGTTGTTGCGATCGCTTATTCCAGCGGTCAATGAGTTGATCACCCTAGCCGGTGTTGCGATCAGACAGCTCATCAGTCAGGTCTATCAGATCATAAAGCAGAAGATGCCGGAACTTGTACAGATTGTTACTCTCACGATCGCTGGTATCTTGGAGGCTATTCGCAACGTCTGGCCTGAGTTCTTGAAAACGATTCTTGATATGTTGGCCCAGTTCTTCTTGGCTATCGGAGAGAACATCCCTAAGTTCGCTGCGGCATTCCAGTTGATTCTGACGGGATTCATCGATCTGATCAAGACGAATGTCCCACTGATTGTCGGGGCATTCCTGGCCTTAGTGCAAGCTCTGATTGACGGTCTCGCGGCTAAGATTCCGGATCTGATGAAGTCTGGTGCGAACCTTATCGCAGCAATGATCAATGGTATAGCCGCTCAATCCGTGATCATCATCAACGCTGCTTGGGATGCCGTCATTACGTTCATCAATGGATTTGCTGATGCGATCGACCAGAAGGGACCGGAGCTTCAAGCCGCGGTCAACAAGCTGATCTCGGCCATCATCCGATTCATCGGGAACGGTCTGACTGGCATGGCCAATACATTCGCGCCGCAGGCAAGTTCCATCGGACGCAACATCATCAATGGTGTTGTCAACGGCGTGTCTGGCGCTGCCGGAGCCCTTTACAATAAGCTGCGCAACGTTGCTTCGAGTGCTCTTAATTCGTTTAAGAGTACTCTCGGTATCCACTCGCCTTCGCGTGTATTCGCGACTGCGGCTGGGTTCATCGTTGCAGGTATTGTCCAGGGTATCGACAAGAACCAGAATGACGCGGTCGACGCGATGTCCGGTCTTGGTGACGACATGGTCAACGCAATGTCTAACCTGGATGCCGATTGGAATCCGGTTATCAAGCCGACTGTCGACCTCTCAGAGGTGAATGGTCTGCAAGATCTCACGATGAACGATCTGAATGCAACGGTTGTTGGCACGTCAGTTCAAAATGGCAGCCAAACCGCGCAGGAGATTCGAGCTCTTCGAGATGAACTGCGCAACAACCAGAAGCCGATGGTCTTCAACCAATACAACGAATCGCCAAAGGCGCTCGATCTCAATGACCTATACCGTCAAACTGAGCGCCAACTTGAACGAATGAAGAGGATGTGACTCACGTGGCGTACACAAAGGTTCGAATACTCAACGACGATGGTATGGAACTACCGCTGTATTTGAATCGTGAAGATCGAGGTTGGGTCGCCCAGATTTTAAACGGATCTTTTGGTCCAAACAGGGAATACAATTTTACAGGAAATGTCGTTACATCGATGTCTGAAAAACAGATCGACATCAACATGCGTCTGACGCCTGCTGTCCCTATTCCCGAGCGATCAGCTAGATATTTCCTCGACTACCTTTCGTCTAAACGAATTTCCACGGTTGAACTTACAGATCCGTCCCTAATTGTTCCGGTCGTCAAGTACAAGCCGAACGAAACAACAACCTATACTAAGCCGACTATCACGTTTGGCAGAGTTTCGCCATTTACACAATCGTGCGTCATTCGCGAACTTAAATACAACTATTCGGAATCTCCAGCGACGATCGAATTTACAATTTCGACGAAACTGCCGATCATGTATGGCTATTCGTTCACGCTATACATGGGGCTCGGAAACCAGAATTGGACCCAAGCCCAGTCCGATATCATTTCAACGATCCAATCGATCGCCACACAAATTGGAACGGTGGACCTCCGAGAACTACAGCTGTCCCTACCAGCCATTGGAACTTCTAAGTATAGGATTTTCGATGGTGATATGGACATGTTCGCAGCACTTCTTCAGGGTAACTCTTCTAGTGAACCCGGTGTGTTCTCGATGTATGGCCTAATCGACGGGACTCGACGGTTTAGTATCTCCGGCGGATACAACGCCAACGCCGCTGCCTGCTATGCGTATGAATCATATCCGGCTTTCAACATTAGGCAGCTGTCATCTTGGTTAAGGTATCTCAAAGAACCACCGAAGATCTCGCTCGATGGTATGGGAAACGGTTACTGTAAGCTCGAAATGGTCATGGCGAGAAAGAATATTTAACGATGCCAAATGTTGTTCAGGTACTCGGCGGAAAATCAATGGGTACATTTTCGGCGATTCCAGTTTTCGACACTCTGATCAAGGAGGGGTTATACACTGCTTCGATGACGTTTAGATGCAAGGGGCCGTTTCCATACCCGCCGGGGACGGTCGCGTGCTGCTTTGGGGCAACACCAACTCCGTTCGTGGTTGAGGAAATATCATACGAATCGCAAGGTATCAGTGAAATTCGCTGTATCTCTGTTTGGGAATTACTAAAACGCCGAAACAAATGCGCGACATATGAAAATTTATATCCAACCACGTTCCAACCGCTCGCGTTGTTTAACGGTTTTCTGGATGCTATAAACAAAGATCCTAACCGATGGTTTGTATATTGGTTAAGGGGCTCAGTTCCATCCAACGTCACAAGTTATTCAGATAAGTTTGACCCGTCTACGAGTATATATGATGATATGTATAACGCAGCGTTGTACAATCAATTGTATTTCACTTCAGACATTAAAGTGACTAAGGGCATCTATAACAATTTGGACATTACTCTGTATGCCAAGTCGTTGAACGACCAATCAGACATCGTTGATCTTGGTCCCCTAGATTCAGTATCCTCTAGACTTACTAGACGACTCCCGGGCGCCCCAACACATTGGTATATTGGAAAAACCAGTGACTATGGCATGTGGAAGATGGCATCCAGAGGTCGGATTCATACATGGTATGAAAATCGACCATATATGCAAAACACAACCGACTGGCAAGGGGTATATCGCTACGAATCCGGAGTCTCCGGCAGTACCGATCGCGAATGGGGTCAAACTACCGAAGAAATTCGATGCGAACCCCTTAGGTCGGTAACTGTCGATATTGATGAAGTTCAGTCGGAACGATTCTACAGACTTCCAATCGGACGACCGGTCCAGGCGACAATCATGGACGTTATGTTCACAGGATACGTAATCGAGAGAACCGTGAGCGGTGGCGATCTCACAACGTATTCGATCAAGATTCAACCTGATAGGTTCTATAAGTATGGTGAGGAGGTAACCGATAAGTGGATTTGACAAAGATCGCTGAATTTACGAATCCGATAATTACAACGGCGCTCAGCGGCCCCGGAATCTGGGCATGGGCTAAAACGCGAACCCAGCGAAACGCCTCTGAAGATAGGTTACTTCTACAAGTTGCTAAGAATCAGCTCGTCGAGCAGGGCCGCAAATACCTAAAGCGCGGATACATCACGATGGATGAGTATGAAGAATATGAAACCGAGTACCAGGTGTATTCCGATCTTGGTGGAAACGGCCTTGCTCGCCGCATATTCAAACAGGTAGATGATCTACCTATACTGCCTAACGGCATTGACGAAATGAATGAAGGAAGGAAGAACTGATGAACAATCAGACATACGATATTCTCAAGCGCGTGGCGCTTATCATCGTCCCGGCGCTGGCTACGTTCGTCAACGCGACTGGCATTGTGTGGGGGCTCCCTTACACCAACGAGATCACCGCCACGATTACCGCCTTCGGGGTCTTCCTCGGAGCGGCGATTGGTGTCAGTTCCAAGAACTACACGCCCGAGACACACGGCAACCTCGTGGTGACGAAGCATGACGACGTCTACGCGGACTTCGCGGCTGAGCCTGCGAACCTCAAGGACGGTGACACCATCGTCCTGAAGGTGACCAAGCCCGCGGCGTAAGAAAAACGTTCGGCATAGTGAGTACTACCCACTCTACACGAAAGGACTCACCATGTCTAACGTCGAACGCCTCTACGAACCTGAGGACCTCGAGAACGAGGTGCTTAACTGGCTCGGTGGAGAGGACCCGTCGACCAGTGAGTACACTACTGCCGTTGGTAACCTCGAACGACTGCACAAGCTCGTTAAGGACTCTGACCTTAAAGAGAAGCTTATGCCTTCGTCCGAGACAATCGCCAACGGCGTGGTGTACTTGCTCGGTCTTATGGCGGTCCTCAACTACGAGCAGACACACGTTCTTGCCTCAAAGGCATTTTCGATGCTGAAGTTCCGTAAGTAGAACTGACTCGAAAGTCTATAACCCTAAAAACTAGGATTATAGACTTTTTCATACCATATATTTTACGCGGCGAATAATGAGAACTATTCATCCATTTTTGGAAGGAACAACCATGCTTCAATTCGCATTCCACGTCACATACACGTTCGCTTTTATCGGTAACATCATTATTCCGATCTGGGCGATCTTCCTGACGTTTGTCGCAGGTTACCTGACCCTTTTGGACAACTGAATATTTAGACCTATGACCCCAAACACGGGTTATAGGCTTTAACTAACACAAACTTTACACAACTAATAATGAGAACTATCAAACCTCTTTGAAAGGAACCATCATGTTCAACGCACTCACCATTGTCGTTTGCATCCTCCTCACCCTCTCTTTCGCCTACAACATTTGGCTCGCCTATGTTGCTGACCGCTACGAGACCACCATTAAGAAGGTGGCTGCCTCGAGCGTCCGCGCATACCGCGACCTTGCTGAAGGTGAATCCAAGGCTGAGGTGCTCGACACCCTCATGCGTGACATTGATCACGACCTCAATGACTGAAACCCCCTCAACCCCTATAACCCCTAACACGGGTTATAGGCTTTAATAACATATTTTACGCGGCGAATAATGAGAACTATCAACCCTCTTTGAAAGGACCACTCTCATGTCGAAGTACGCTTACTCCTTCGTTGCCGCCGCTACCCTCGCGATTGCAGCACCTGTATTCTACAACCTCGGCAGGATTGAACGCACTGTATTCTACAGCAAGACGTTCAACTACGCCTGCTACGGTAAGAACCAGATGCTCCGCAAGCTCTGCGTGGAGCTCATCAACAAGGACCTCAAGCTCACCATGAGCCTCCCCGACCTTGAAGAAAACTGAACCCTCAATCCTATACACCATACACGGTGTATAGGCTTTAAAAAGTCAAAATAGGAGTCAATCGTGCTTGCAATTCTCTTGACGATCATCGTCACCTCCATACCCTTTGCTGTATTGTTCGGTCTGAATCTACTCGGTGCCATCGCTGAGTATCAGGAGAACCCCGTGATCGGGCTCGTCGAAGAGCTCCGCAAAAAGTACCCCGATACTAATGAGAACTAACCACTCAAGAAAGGATCTCACCATGTCCTACTCGAACGAACTCGAAGAGACCACCCCGAAGACCCCTCTTATGGACCGCATTAAGACGGTCGCCGAAAAGAGCGTCCCGGTTGCCAAGGTTGCTGCCTTGAGCTCCGTCGCTATCTTCTTTGGCGCTATGACCATCGCCGGTCTGCGAGCGTCCTCGGACTCCTCCGAAGACGAGTGACACTATCCTCTGAGAACTCTCTCAACCTATAACCCCTAACACGGGTTATAGGCTTTATTTGAAAGGAAGCACAACCATGACCATGCGGAAGATCTTCAACCTCTCCGAAGTCGACCTCAGCGTTCCCGAAGGATCGCTCGTCTCGATCTCGGTTGCTCACTCGGCGCCCATACGTCCGAACGCCCTTGAGACGACTGCTCTCGGGGTGCTTGTCAGCAAGCATATCGGCGGCAAGGTGGTCAAGCCTATGCGTGTCGCGCCGTACAACTACGAAGACATCTGCTTCATGGATGGATCCGGTGAACGACTCCTCATCTCCAGGGATGAGTCCGATAAGCCTGACGTGAAGTATGCGATTATCCCGTTCCGGTTCATCATGACTGACCGCCGTCGCGCATTCGCCAAGAATATCGTCATCGTCGACAACACTGAGCTTTCCCAGCCCTACATTGTTGTTGACTCCCTCGCGGTCGGATCTGATCCGAACTTCATTCCGATCGCCGCAACATCCATCCTCGGCCTCGATCTCGCCGAGTACATCGCCAACCTCTGACATTCGTCAACCTCCATATTTTCAAGAAAGAAGCACAACCATGTCCATCAAGAACACCATCAAGCTCGCCATCAACTGGGTTAAGGCCCACCCGCAGATCCTGATCACGGGTCTGGGTATCGCAGCCTCCGTTGCGACCGCCGTCACCTCTGGCAAGGCCCACGCCAAGGCCATCGCAGATGACAATGGCGCGTCCAAGAACCTGCTCGACTTCGCCAAGCGCAACTGGATGACCTATATCCCCGCTGCCGCCAGCCTCGGCGTCACGATCTTCGCGATCGTCTCCCTCCACAACGTCACCTACAAGAAGTACCAGGCGCTCGCCGCCGCGTACTCCATCTCTCAGATGAACGTGTCTGAGCTCCGCAAGAACGTGCTCGAGCAGGTTGAGGTCATCAAGAAGGGCAATAAGCCCGCCGACAAGAAGGCCGCTGAGAAGAAGCTCCCCGAGGGTTCGATGGTCATTTTCGGCGATGAGGAGGTCCTGTGCAAGGACGCCATCACCGGACGTACCTTCCGTTCGACCGCTGAGAAGATCCGCGGTTACTGCAACAACATCTCTGAGGACCTGCTGAACTTCGGTCCCTGCCCTCTGAACGACTTTTACGCTCAGATTCATGTTGGTGAGACGGGCATTGGTGACGAGCTCGGATGGGATGGCGGCGTGACCGTCAAGCCTGAGTTCCGTCCGGTGCTCCTGCCCTCCGGTTCGCCCGCGGTCGAGGTCATTCTGACCCCTGCTCCTCAGCCGAACTGGTTCAAGATCGGTTGAAGAGCTGTGGCCAAAGAGAATAAGGTCACTTTCACAGACGAGCCGATCGAGTATTCTGATCCTCCAGAATACTGGCCGAACACAAAAAACGGGAGTCCTAATGAGAACTAACCCTCAAGAAAGGACCCCTACCATGTACACCTTCGGAATCATGCTTGGCTTCTTTGGCGTTTGCTGCGCCCTCGATCCCAACCGTGCCCGTAAGAAGGCATACAAGAAATCCCAGAACTGAGACCCCCTCACCCTATAACCCCTAACACGGGTTATAGGCTTTGCCCGAACTGAAAGGCAGCCACTACAATGGAAACCCTCGGCAGCATCATTATGCTCATCATCATCCTCACCTTCATCACCTTCATGATGATCATCAACGCGATCTCTAAGATCCTCGGTGGAGGTACCGGCAAGATCGCCGCTACCGGCTTTATCGGCTTCCTCCTTCTTAAGACCTTCGGCCCGAAGCTTGAGAAGTACATCGAGGAGTACCGCAACATCCAGAACAAGTGAACGCCCAAAACTTAATTTTTGAAAGGAAACAATCATGAATCGCGTACTAGCGTCCATTGGTGTTACTGCAGCTGTTATCTGCGGATCTACCGCCCCTGCTCTCGCAGCGGACAACCCCATCGACGCAAAGATCACTTACATCTCCTCGGGCAGCTCCCAGGTGTCCTCGCCCGTCACAGTCAAGGGCTCTTGGTCCACCAAGAAGCTTGAAGTCGGGCAGTCTTTCAAGGTTGAGTCGACCGCCATCAACTGGGCGTACGACTTCCCCTTCACAGTTGACTCCGGCGACAAGATCGGCTCCTGCAAGGCTGATAAGGGCGTTCTCACCTGCACGGTGGATAACGTCCCCGAGTCCCTCGCAACCAAGACCGATATTTCCGGCACCTGGTGGACCAGTGCGCGTCTTCAGGAGACGGTCGTCGGAAAGAAGACGGGTGAGATCTCTATTGGAGGTCGGGCCTGGCCGTTTGCCTTCGGTGACAAGGACTGGGATGGCACCTGCGACAACGACTGCAACGGCGGCCACTACGAGGACGCTAAGCCTGAGAACTCAAAGTGGGGCTGGGTCAATCCCGATGGCACCACCTCTTGGATGATCACCTGGATCACTGAGCCCGGGGTTAAGTACACCGTCCACGACGAGTACACCAAGCTCGGCATGTCCGTTAAGTGTGCTAAGGGCGATACCTGGGATCCCAACACGACGGTGTATATCTCGGCCATTCAGATCGACGATAACACGATCGAATTCACCGCTCCCGAGGGTGCGAAGACGTGTGTCACCTACACTCCCGAGCCGATGGTTACGCCGGCAGGCGCTAAGACCGCAACCAACGTCGCGACTGTCAACGGACTCAAGCTCGAGCGTACGATTGAGGTCGAGGTCCGCGGTGGTACGACTGGGGATGGGACTACGCCGACTCCTGCTCCGAGTCCTTCTCCTTCCGTGACGACCCCCGCTCCGACCCCGACCGCAACAACGCCTGTTCCACTGCCTTCTCCTTCTGAGACACCCACCCCTTCGACTCGTCCCACAAAGACGGCCGAATCACCCAAGCCTAGCGAGACCAAGCTCGCTAAGACCGGAACCAACGCAGCGTTCCTCGTGGTTCTGGTACCATTCATCATCGGAATTGGAACACTATGTGCATTCGTAGCACGAAAGGAAGACAACTGAAATGCAGTCTGTCAAGGTCAAGTACATCAACTTCTTCGGCGAAGAGACCGAAGAGAAGCTCCACTTCCATCTCTCAAAGGCAGAGCTCATGAACATGGAGCTCCAGCGCACTCCGCTCTCAGCCAAGATCGCCCTGATCAACGGCGGAGAGGCTTCGCCCATGGACGCCTACAAGCTTCTTCAGGAGTTCGTGGGCGCTGCGTACGGTGAGCGCTCTGAGGATGGTATGCGATTCTTCAAGGATGAGCGTGCAACCAAGGCGTTCCTGGCGTCCCCCGCATTCGACGCCCTTCTGGACAAGCTCAGCAACGACCCCAAGTTCTCAAACGGGTTCCTTGCCGGCCTCTTCCCGGATGACATCATGGGTAAGGCCAAGAAGCTGATCGAGGAGCACCCCGATGCATCTCTCGAAGAGCTCCGCAAGATCGCTGAGGCGAACTGATGTCGGACATCGTCCCCATCGAGCCTACTCGTCCCACTGAGGTCTCCCTCCCTGGCAACACTGACAAAGCCAAGGAGGGGGCCTCCCCCGAGAAGAAGGTTATCGCCAAGGCTAAGGTCCAGAAGAAGTCTGCCATCAAGGAAGCTCTTCGGACCTTCTTCGCTCAGGATCTCCCAGAGATTGCTGAGCATCTTATTATTGACGTGGCCATCCCGGCTGCTAAGAACGCCATCACCGACATGGTGACTCAGGGTATTCAGCAGCTGCTTTACGGCGAAGTCGATCCCCGGCGTCATTCGACATCTGGATACACGTCATATTCTAGCTCATCTCGTTCCAATCGCGGAACTGGATACTACGACTCGCGGCGATCCGAACGTCGTGAACCGCGTCAGCCCAAGCCCGCGAATGTGGAGGACCTTGTGTTCGACACTCGCAGCGATGCCCTCGACGTGGTCGAATTCATTGCCGAACAGATTGAAGAATACGGTCAGGTCTCTGTCGCTGACCTGATGTCATCTGTCGGCATTCAGCCCCGATACACCGATGAGCGCTGGGGTTGGACCACAACTGACGCGTTCGAAATCCGACAGATCAGGGAAGGTTGGCTCGTATCTGCCGACCGTCCCGAACCCCTCAAGTAACATATTTGCTCAGAAAGGAGCACATTCAAATGTCTATCACGACCGCTTTCTACACGGGCATGACTCGCATCTCGAAGCACGCCCCCACCATTCTCTCCGTTACCGCCTCTGCTGGTGTCGTCGCAACTGGCTATCTCGCATGGCGAGCCGGTACTCGATTCGAGGACTGTGAAGGTCGAGACTGGGATCGTCGCAAGGAGTGCATCCGCAACGCAGACCAGATCGCTGATGAGGATGTCCACAAGATTGAGATGAAGAACCGCATTCTCTTCATCCTCGACACGGCGTACACCTGCGCTCCCGCTGCGATTGTTGGCGCAGCCACGATCACGATGATCTACTTCTCGAACTCTATTTCGAAGAAGCGTCTTGCTGCCGTTGGTGCGGCGTACACTGCTCTTCAGACGGCCTTCGATGGTTACAAGAAGACCATGGTCGACGCACTTGGAAAAGAGACTATCGAGAAGATCACTCGCCCGAAGCTGCCTAACTACGACAAGACGGCAGAGGAGATCCTCTCTTCCGACAATAAGTCGGATGCTGCTGCGGTTACCGATGCGGTCATCGCATCCGTTGCCGACCTGTCGCCTTACGCGCGTATCATCACCGAGGAGTCCTCGAACTGCTGGGACGAGAATGAGGACTACACCTCCGAGACCCTCGCTGCTGTTCAGCTGTGGGCGAACCGTCGTCTCGAGCGCAAGGGTCACCTGTTCCTGAACGAGGTCTACGATCAGCTCGGCCTGTCTCGCACTCGTGAGGGATCCGTGGTTGGTTGGATCAAAAACTCTAAGGATGGCGACAACTACGTCTCGTTCGGCGACTACGATGCAAACATCTACCGAGTCCCGAGCGACGACTACTCTCGTGTTGACTCGAACTTCATTGTCGACTTCAACGTTGACGGAATGATCTGGGACAAGATCTGACGTGCACTACACATCCTGGCTTATCAAGCGAGGGTGTCTCGAGAACTACTCGGAGCTTGCTTCGGCGTGGGATGAACTCGATTTCGCATGGTATATTCCTGAGGACGAAGATAAAGCCATTCAGGCTCTTCGCATGAGGGACGAATACTGCTACGAAACGGGTATGCCCTCTCCGAGGCAAGCTCCGGCTTCGTTCCTTGAGGTCTTTGTGAGCATTACCGATACCCTGACGGCTATGCTGTATCGGGATCGGGAATCGTTCACTAAGTCTATTCTTCTGAACATGGGCGCTCGTTCATATTCTGACGACGGGCGCCTACCTTCAGAGATTCATGAGGAGGCGCTGAACATCGCCGAGTGTGTGATGTACAGGACCTATTCAAGGAACGGAACTGGCGGATTATTCCGCATACCGGGAGTTGATGTTCTCGAGATGCCAATTGTGACCCAGATGATTCAATGGGCCAACCTGTATGATCCGTATCACTAAAAAAGGAGGCCACAGGAGGTGGATTTTTACGAGATTGAAACAAACCCTATCCGAGGTCAGATGGGTTTTATGGAGGTAGCTCCGTGGTTCCGTAACGTCAATTCTCGCGATATCATGTTGCGCGACGGAGACTTCGTCGCTATCTGGAACCCAAATACAGGTCTTTGGTCTAAGAACGAATTCGACGTCGTTGACCTAATTGACAGCGACGTTCGAAACTATGTCGAGAACTCGCACGTTCAAAACATGATTCCCAGATTCTGTGTATCCGAAAGGGATGGGGTTTGGAAACGGTACCGACAGTGGACTAAGAACATGGTCAATACCGATCATCCACTCGATCGGAATCCAGTATTTCTGAATACTGTAACTCGTCAAGAAGACCATGTATCGTATCGCTTGCCATATTCTCTCGAAGATGGTGTGCCAGTCAACTGGACAAAACTCGTTGACACGCTTTACGATCCATCGGAACGCGAGAAAATCGAATGGGCCATTGGGTCTGTTCTGACTGGAGACAGTCGGGCCATTGACAAATTTCTGGTGTTCTATGGCGACCCGGGATCGGGTAAATCAACGATCTTGAATGTTATGCAAAAACTCTTCGGAGAGTTCTGCGTACCATTCGACTCTGAGTCACTCGCTCAACGAAGTAACTCGTTTGCACTCAGTGCGTTTGCGGACGATCCGTTGGTGGCCATCGAACATGATGGCGACTTGAGTCGTATCGAGACAAATACTCGTTTGAACTCGATCATCTCGAATGAGATTCAGCTCGTTAACGAAAAGTTCAAGAAGCCTCGGTCTCTACGTATCACCACAATGCTAATTGTGGCATCGAATAACCCCGTCAAGATCACAGATGCGAACTCGGGTATCCCACGACGTCTGCTTGATGTGTCGCCTTCCGGACGTCGTTTATCCATAAACGAATACCGCGAGGTTATGGACGGAGTTTACCACGAACTCGGAATTATCGCTCAGCACTGTATTAACGTGTACCGTAATCTGGGTCCGGATTACTACCGTAACTACAGGTCTCGCACGATGATATCCGAAACGAATCCTGTATACAACTTCGTGATGGAGGCGTATGAAGACTGGGGTCCCAACGATACGGTGACGCTTGCGAAGGCGTATTCAGATTACAAAGAATATGTCAACGAGACTGGTATTCAGTATTTGATGCCGCGATATCGGTTTAGAACCGAACTTCGTCGATATTTTCGAGAGTTCCATGATCGGATTCAGCTTGACGGTGTTCGATATCGGAGTCTGTTCATCGGTTTTTGCAGTGACAAATTTGAAAGTCAGCCGAACGAATCAAATCCAGTCAAAACCGATAACTGGCTAGATCTGTACCCTGGTCAGGCATCCATATTTGACGAATACTTCGGGGGATGTAAGGCCCAATACTCGTCCGAAAACGGAACGCCTAAGAAAGCCTGGGCAAATGTTGACACGACACTCGTTGACATAGTGTCGACCGAAGAGCATTACGTCCTCATGCCCGAGGAATATATTTGCATCGACTTTGATTTGAAAGGAGATAACGGTAAAAAAGACCTCAATGCTAATCTTCGCGCGGCTTCTGCTTGGCCTCCGACGTACGCGGAAACGTCGAAAAGCGGCGGCGGAATCCACCTCATCTATCGATATCCTGTCGATAAAGATACCCTTGCCGAATATTCGCCGGGGGTTGAGATCAAGCGATTCCGAGGGAACGCGTCTCTTCGGAGACGACTGTCCATTCACAACGGGCGAGGTATCGAGGATTATCCGGGAGACCTCCCTACAAAGGTTCATAAGATGATCAACAAGAAACACGTCCAGGATGAGAACCATCTCAGAGCTCTAATCGCCAAGGCGCTCCGTAAGGAAGTGCACGCGAATACTGCTCCAAATGTAGACTTCATCAAGAGTATTCTTGACGAGGCTTTCGAGTCTGGGATCACATACGATGTAACTGACGCTCGAAATGCGGTGACCGCTTTCGCGATGTCTTCGACAAACCAGTCAGACCGCTGCCTTAAGATGGTCCAGCAGATGCACTTCATGTCTGAAGACAAGGCGGAGGTCGCTGAGGACGGAAACGGACGCATCGCGTTTTACGATGTTGAAGTCTTCCCGAATTTGTTCGTCGTCTGCTACAAGATTGAGGGTCAGCCAAACGTTCGATTCCTCGTGAATCCCAGTGCCAAGGCCGTGAAGTCGTTGTTCGATCTTAGGTTGATTGGTTTCAACAACCGAAAATACGACAACCACATCATGTATGCGGCATCACTTGGATATTCGAATTCGGAACTCTTCGAGATCTCTCAGCGCGTCATCAACAACGAGAAGAACGCAACATTCCGTGAGGCATACAACCTCTCCTACACGGATATTTACGACTTCTCGACGAAGAAGCAATCTCTCAAGAAGTGGGAGATCGAGCTGGGGATCAAACACCAGGAGAACAATCTGCCTTGGGACCAGCCGGTTCCTGAGGGTCTGTGGGACGACGTCGTCGAATATTGCAAGAACGATGTCGAAGCCACCGAGCTGGTGTTCAACCATCTGGCAAGCGACTGGGGTGCTCGCAAGATCCTTGCAGAGCTCTCGGGTCTGAGTGTCAACGACACCACCAACCAGCACACCTGTGCTCTGGTGTTTGGTAAGGAGCGTCGACCCGATAAGTCGAAGTTCGTTTACACTGACCTCAGCGAGATGTTCCCCGGGTATACCTTCGACAAATTCAAGGGTTCATCCTATCGTGGTGAAGATCCGGGAGAGGGTGGCTACGTATATTCGGAACCCGGATATTACGAGAACGTTGCCCTTCTTGATGTCGCATCGATGCACCCGACGTCTATCGAGCAGCTTAACTTGTTCGGTCCCTATACACAGCGTTACAGCGAGCTCAAGCAGGCTCGAGTGGCGATCAAACATAAGGACATGGACTCGTTGAGTAAGCTCTTTGATGGGCGTCTCGTCGAGATCGCGAAGAACTACGATCTGGATGAACTCGGCAAGGCACTCAAGATTCCGATCAACTCCATGTATGGGCTGACGAGCGCAAAGTTCGACAACCCCGCATGGGATCCTCGGAACGTTGACAACATTGTCGCAAAGCGAGGAGCTCTGTTTATGATCGACCTCAAGCACTATGTGCAAGATGAACTCGGTCTGACAGTCGCTCACATCAAGACGGACTCTATCAAGATTCCAGAGGCCACTCCTGATGATATTCAGAAGGTGATTGACTTCGGGAAGCGATACGGGTACGACTTCGAACACGAGGCCACCTACACCAAGATGTGTCTCGTCAACAAGGCTGTATATATCGCGAAGTACGCCTTCCCACACGAAGGTGAATGGACAGCTACTGGTAAGCAGTTCCAGGAACCCTACGTTTTCAAGAAGCTCTTCACGAAGGAGCCGATTGAATTCGAGGATTATGTCCAGACCAAACAGGTCAAGACCGCGATGTATCTACGATTCCCCAATAGCGGAGATCACTTCATCGGCAAGGTTGGTGCGTTTGTGCCGATCAAGCCCGAACGAGGTGGGGCTGAGCTACTGCGGAAGAACAGCGAAGGCGAGATCAAAGACGCCGTCGTTGGGACTAAGGGCTATCGCTGGAAGGAAGCGGAGATGGTCCAATTCATGCATCAAGAGCAGGATGTCGATACGTCTTACGCCGAGATGCTCGCCGATGAGGCAAAACAAGCGATCGAACAATTCGTCGATCTCGAAACACTGTGCCGCTGAGAAAGGAAAACATCATGGCATTCAACAACACCCCCTCCGATCTGGTTATCGAAGACGCTCGTATATTATTCGCGAACTTTGCCGGGTCTCCGACTCGCTACAACCAGGAGGGAGGCAAGCGCGAGTTCTCGGTCGCAATTCCTCTGAACCTCGTCGAGGATCTCGAACGAGATGGGTGGAACGTCAAGTACCGTAAGAACCAGGACGGCGAGCTTGATCCTGAGCGTCCATACCTCGGTGTCAAGGTCTCGTACAAGTTCCGCGCGCCGGCCATCTGGCTGGTCACAGGAGGCCGCAAGCAGCTCCTCAATGAAGATACCGTTGGAACCCTGGACAACATCACGATCAAGACTGCTGATGTTGTGATCCACCCATCGGTGTACAACGTCCGTGGCCAGAAGGGCATCTCGGCGTATGTCAAGGAGTTGTACGTCGTGATGGACGATGAGTCGGCTTCTTTCGCAGCTAAGTACGCGGATCTCGACTGATCATGTTTAGGCGGGGGTGGGCTGTAAAAGGTCTGCCCCCGTCTTAGACGAAGGAGTTACAATGTATGTTCGAAGACTCTGAAAACTGGTCGACAGTACCCGGCTTTCCTCACTATGAAGCCAACCGTCTTGGCATGATCAAACGTAAGGATACCGGTGTAATCCTGAAGCCGTTTAAGCGTCGTCACAGCACATCACGATATGTTCGGCTATACACAACTCCCGGTGAGGCTCGAGAACGTTCGGTCGCATCGGTGATCTGGGCTGCCTTCTACAAGAGGTGGCCAGATAGGGGTCTATATGTCTGTCATACAGACGGAGACCTCGAGAACAATTCGATCGATAACCTGTTCCTGGGGACTCGATCGGATGTCCAAAACACACAGAGGCGTCGAGATGATATCATCTGGGCGCAGCTACAAGAGGAAGGAGAACTAGTTCTATGAGTAACTGGTTCGAAACCATTGTCCCGTCTGACCGAACATGGTCTGCGGATAATATCCGGCCCGTGAAGACGGTTAAGAAGGGTGGCGCGGCTGATATTGCGCGCTACCTTTCTACAGTACTTGAGCGCCCGAATGATCCTATGCTTAATGGCGATAACTTCACCGCTATCGTCAACATCAAGAATGGCTTCATCCCGGCCAACGGCAACTATTCTGGCTTCTCGATTCAGATCGAGGGCACTGTCATGGGTGAGCAGGTCAACAAGACCGTCAATGGTGGTAGCGACCCCGTGGTTACGGAATACGTCTGGTCTGTTAAGAAGATCGTGCTCTTTGTGAGTGGCCGTCAAGCCAACGACCACACCAAGGAAACTGTGATCGATGCCGGAGATGACTGGATCATGCGCGCCATTACGCACGGAGACGGGGAGGAACCCGGATTCGGCAAGGGCGCTAAGTATGGCTCGTGGTGGGCCAACAACGCCGAATTCAACCCGAAGATTACGAGTGCTTCTCGGATTTCGATCAAGAACGCACTCCGGAAAGACCCTGGAACGGAACAACTCTGATGACACAGATCCCCAATAGCATGAAGACGTATCTCAAGAGGACGGGAGCTCAGTTTAACCGAGAACCGAATTCTGAGAAGGTAATCAACGATGGTATCCTGGCCGTTGCGAAACGAGCGGTCGGGAACGCCATCGCAGATGACGAGCCGTATACCATTCGGGTCAACTTCCAGAATGGTCGGGTCGTCGGATCTGAGGCCCAGCCTCGTTTGTCCGTGGAGCTTCTCGATGGGCGTGCGTCTACGTCTACGATCGACGTGCCTACGGAGAATACCACGGTATTCCTTGAACTCAAGGCTCTTGCCGCAGAAGGGTATGAGTCGATCCTCAACGGTGACTCTTGGGTTGCTCGCATTAAGCTGATTGATGATACGGTGAAGACCGTGTTTGTCAACCGCGATTTCAGCGAGGAAGACCGAGAGCTCATCAAGGCTGCCCTGCTTCGCGGATTCCGTCCGCAGGTCGGCATGTAACACAAAGATAGGAGATATTCAACATGGCATTCAAGACGATGCTGGGTCCTGACCTCAATGAGACCAAAGAGACGTTTGATACTCCGCCTCGAGATAAACCGCCGGCCGACTTCTCGCCTCTGGTGTTGACGGGATATGACGCGACGATTGACGGGCTGCATTCGTATATGAAGGACGGCTACTGGTACGTCGACTGGATGGAATGTACTTCGATTTTTGGCCACACTCCCATCAGCGCGATGAGTCCGTTCTCATGGGAGTGGATTGCTCGATGCTCGATTGAGGGAGGCGGCTGGACTCGAGACAATGTTGAGTTCTACCACGCAATCCCAGAAGAGATTCGCGAGCGGTTGATGTGTCTCCTATTCGATGATGACGAATAAACTATATTCGCATCAGGAAGAGGCCCTGAGGCTCCTGCATAGTGGCAAAGTCCTAGTCGGCGGCGTCGGCTCAGGTAAGTCACGTGTGGGGGCCTCATGGGCCCTTTCAAAGGCAGATGCAAAGAAGATCGTCGTGATCACTACAGCGCGTAAGCGAGACTCGCTTGAATGGGAGGGTGAGTTTGCTGCGCTTGGTGCCAATTGCGATGAGGTGACGATCGAGAGCTGGAACAATGTCTCGAAGTTTGTGGATTACCATGATCATGTGTTCATATTTGATGAGCAGCGTGTTGTTGGATCTGGCGCTTGGGTCAAGAGCTTTCTCAAGATATCGAAGCACAACCTGTGGATCTTACTGAGCGCAACGCCGGGGGATACGTGGCTTGACTATGTGCCCCTGTTCATCGCAAATGGGTTCTACAAAAACAGGACCGCATTCTCAGAGCAACACATCGTATGGGATCGGTTCGCGAAGTATCCTAAAGTAAAGCGATTCGTCAATACGGGCGTTCTCGAATCTCGCAGACGGCGCATCATCGTGCCGATGCCTGCCGAGAGACACACGAGACGTAATCGCAAGGATATTTTCACACCCTTCGATCGAGACGAATATGATCTGATCATCAAGAAGCGGATGGATCCTTGGACGAAGGAACCGATTCGAAATGCTGCAGGAGTGTGTTACGCTCTCCGGCGTAGTGTGAACTCTTCTGGCAACAGATTAGATCCGTTGCGCAAGATCGTTGCGAAGCGACACAGAGTGATCGTATTCTACAACTTCAACTATGAACGAGACGAGTTACTGAAACTCAAGGACGAATTCGTAGTAGCTGAGTGGAACGGTCACGCGCACGAACCAATACCCGAGGGAGACTCTTGGATATATTTGGTTCAGTACACGGCTGGGGCTGAGGGATGGAACTGTATCGAGACTGATACGGTGGTATTCTACAGCCTCAATTACTCGTACAAGGTGTTGGAGCAGGCGGAGGGTCGGATTGACCGCATCAACACCCCTTACACTGACTTGTGGTACTACTACTTCAAGTCGGAGTCTGGAATCGATTCCGCCATCTCAAAGGTAGTGGCCAAAAAGGCTACGTTCAACGAGCGCATATTCGCTCACAATCTGTAAAGGAGCGCCATCATGGCACAGAATCTGGTAATGTTCGATCCCGCTGGCAACGAGTGGTGTGTTGTCTGTCGTATTGGGAGCCTTGGAGATACTCCTAAGACCACAGTCGCATTCTACAAGACTCAAGATGAGGCAAACGAGGCCGCAGCAAGTCTGCGAGAGAAGATTGACATCCCGGTCAATATTCAGATCTTCCAGTATTCGTACGCGAAGGATGAGATGGATATTTTGAAGCTGTTGCTGCTTGACGGTATTGATATCGCGATCAAGTATATGGTTGGCTGATCATGGCTTGGTCTAAAGACGCGTGGTGTGTTTTGTCAGTCATTAAGTTTGAGGAGCAATTTGAGCCTTATGTGGCGCTAAGTATCCATCCGAGCAAGACTGAAGCGCAGTCGCTCATACTTAGATTATCTGAGAGTGAGCGTTGGTCGACGACCGTTCGCTTGATAAAGTATAATCGGCATATCCGGGACCTTAAAGAGGGCGACATCATCTGCGGGTACAAACTGGATGTGGTTGTGAACTACTACGAAAGGGAGCGTAATAGCGATGTTATTCGGGAAGTCATTCGAGAAGCTCATTAACCCGACATTTTCTCTCGAAGAGACTAAGACTGGAACGCGGGCTAAACTGACAGTCCTTGTGGACGATGGCGAGAACCCTCCGTATGAGAGTTACGTGTCGTATATTATTAACCCTGAACTATTCAAGAGATTCGGGTTGATGGCGTATGCTCATACTCATACAGCGCTCTTGAAGGAACTCTGCAAAACCGATCTGAAACCACCGGAGCCTTGCACATGCAAGTCGGCGGCGTGGATGAAGATGCATCCGACCGATAAGGTTGAGTATTGGAGTACTCTTGATGGCCGTACGTACCCAAGGCCTCATACGAAGCTTTGTCCAAAGAATCCCAAGAACAGGAAGAAAGATGACTGATACCGTTGTCTGTGGAATTGACCACCACCGTGAGTGGATGTTGCAAGTGATCGCATGCGATTGCGTCACGGGAGCTCGCAGTGACTTTATGTGGTTCTTTAACACTCGAGAAGAGGCCGAGACTCGCTGCAAACAGCTCGCTAGTCGTAAAGTGGGCGGGAATATGATCATCAAGATCATTAAGGTTCGGGCGTTTGAACATCTCGGAATGGACTTCGGACAGACTGAAAAGGAGAACTGAAATGTTCGTTGTGCAATTTGAATACGAAATTGTGGGCGAAGGATTTGTCGAATCTTGTGAAGGTTTTGACAAGCTGTGCGATGCTCGCGATTTTGCCCACGTCGTGATCGATGAGCTTTGTGACAAGCTTGGAGAGGGCGTTGAAATCGATGACGCCACTGTCGGCATTTGGTATGCTGGCGACGGAGAGATTGCCGAGACTCTTGAGAAGGAAGAAGACTGAAATGAATGCTGATTACTCGACTGATGTTATCGGACACCCTGAGCGTATGACATACCGATTCTCGATCGTCGGATATTTGTTCGGACGAGAGTTGTGGAGGAAGACATTCTTCTGCGACGACAAGGAACGTGGGGTTGTCTATGCGGAGTGGTACCTCAAGAACCGTGTGGCGAGCATTGCGTGCGATCGGTATAGGGTTGAATTCTTCGACGGGAAGAACACTCGTACCGCGATTGGTGGACGGGCTCCTAAGAAGAAGGATCCTTGGGCTGCCGATGCTGCCGATGTCATGAAGTCATATTCCCATTGGGATACGACATTCAAGGGAGCGGTCAATCAGGCTGGATGGAAGGAACTTCACGGTGTGCCGCGTGTTCGTAGCGCGGCCATGCGTGTTGGCGTTGGAGCGGGGAGGCACTGAGAATGGGTGACACGTACCGGGCCTACTAGACCACGATTTTGATGGGTGGGGGATCTCTTAAATGGGGTCCCCCGCTCGTCAAGAGAGACTTGGATTATCGTTTTTTGCCGGATCTTAAGTGGGTACGACGGGGCTGAGTGGGTTTGTGGATCACGTCAAGTGGGTTTGTGCTTAAGCGGGAGTGTCC
>CDZV01006291.1_pt1 | contig 34222 bp, 24 predicted proteins | sample 554851 | NCBI WGS metagenome assembly CDZV01 (sample SAMEA3182090, study PRJEB8094) | gut metagenome | biome: human; feature: gut; material: Stool; isolation source: human stools | place: Canada | collected 2013-03-12
TGGATGTGCCCCTCCAGCACCACCTTGCCGCAGCTGTGCAGGGCCGACTTGGCGGCGTTCAGCTGTGACAGGATATCCTCACAGGGCACGTCTTCATCCACCATTCTGTCAATGGCCTGTATCTGCCCGATGATCTTTTTTAACCGCCGATGCAGATTGTCCGCATCCATGCACTGCTTCATGCTGATGTCCATCCCTTTCTCACTCCGGCAGGAATGCCCTGCCGTTTTGGAAGCCGTAAAATGGCGCCGCGGTGTCCGACGCAGACACGTTCCACATTTGAAAATGCCCTTTCGGCTCGCGCCGCGCTATACCCTTAGGGGTATGTGTATATTGTACGATTGTTTTGGCCTTATGTCAAGCTGGCCACTGTGTAGAGATGATGCCAAGCCCTTTCGCATAGGCAATCGCTTTGCCCAGCACGGGACGTATGGCCGCAGCAAAAAGAAACCCCGGACCCCACATACGGGGGTTCGGGGTTTTCAACTCATTCCCACTCCATTTTAAAGATTTTCTCTTAGGTGTTTTAACCCTAATTTTGGTCTCTTTTCGGTCTTGAATCTCAGCTATTTGGGTCTGTTTCAACCGATTTTGCCCGCTTCGTGTACCTCTCGTGTACCCGTAATCAGGCGTTTCAGACGTCGCAGGAATCATGTGCTTTTTGTCATGTAACTGTTCTGTGTATTCCGAAAACAGATAGAAAACCTAAAAGGAGAGTGATAAATCTTTAATATTAGTATACCATAAATCGGCTCTGCGTTCAACAAATTTGCGGTGCGGGCTTTCATTTCGGTGAAAGCCCGCACCGCTTTTTCTATTTTAGGAGGAAATCATGTCAGAATATCAACTGGAAATTAAGCAAATCGTAAATTATCCACGCTGTCGGATTTACCGGCAGTTCATACGAAATCTGATTGCAGACCGGAATATCCGCATCGGCGGCAGCTCCGGTCTTTTTTACTACACCGTCCTCTGCAGCTATGCAAATTTCCGCACATCATACAAGTGCATAGACGGTATCAGCTATACCATATATCCCGGCGAGTGGCTGTGCCGGATAAGCGAGATGGCAGAGTGGTTCCGCACACGGTTTCAGCATCAGGCGGTTTCCATTCTTCAGGATTTACAGGAGCGCCACCTGATTACCTATTCTCTTCTCGGCCGCGGGAAGCTGGTAAAATTCAAAATCCTGGGCTGGCAGAAGCATAACCGCGTGTTGGACTATAATGCACCCTGTTCTAAGGACAGCGGCTTTTTCTTCCTGCCGGTGTCTGTTGCTGCCGAGCTTGTCAGCCGGGGACGATGCTCGGAGATGGACGTCCTGCTGGATTTGTGGATCAACACGGTATATAACGATACACAGGTACAGGGTTCAGATGTTGGCCCGGTGGTCTATCTGCGCAACGGCACTGGAAATCCGCTGCTTGGTTACGCCGAACTGGCGCAGCGTTGGGGCGTATCCAAAGCGACGGCCGGCCGGTATGTCCGCAAGCTGATTTTGCTTGACTATATATCCGCCGTGTCCTTTGCGGGTACGCATGGGACGGCGCTCTACTTGAAAAACTATCTCTCCACGATGTTTCAAATTTCGGACATATTGGTAGACAAGGATGAAGTTGCGTTATCCCTTAACCTTTCTGTTCCTGTCGATGAATATGAAGATGTGGATAAAACTAGCGGTTCAAATTCAGAAAATAGCGTTTCAGATCCGTACACGGAGATTATTGCGCAGAAAGTCGGTCAAATCCTCTCTGCACAAGGCTTTCCGTGCATTTTCTGCCATAAATCCGTCTATAAGTTATTACCCTTATCCCACGACTGCAAGGAAGATCTTTTTGTTTCAGGAAAAGCAGAAATGCGATATTTGCTTATAATTTCTTGTCAGCAAAAAAACGCCGAACTTTTCCGGTTTAAGATCACCTTGCGCAAGGGGGTGAAAGAATGAAGCAAACATCAATCAATGATACCGCTGAGAATCCGCTGTACCATGACACATGGATGCTTCTCAGGAAATACCGAGACGTGGTGTGGAGCCTGGAACTATCGGTACAGCAGGTACGCCGCCGCTTTCAGATCGAATTCGGCGCCAGCATCGAGGATTTTCTGGACTCCATCTATCTGGCCGGCGTGGATTTTGAGGATACCGGTATTCAGGAGCATGCCCGAAGTATCGAACGCAGTTATAAAATGCTCAAGCTGATGGAAAACGCGGTCAACCTACTGCGGAACAAGCACAAGTAGGCCTGCTTCGCGCCTTGGGCAAATTCATCGCAGTCTGCCGCTTCCTTGTTCTTGCCAATGGAACGGAGCATTTCCGCAAGTAATCCCATGGAATAGTGGGCATAGGCGGTGGTCAGCTCCGGTTTCGGTTGCTGCTGTTCCTTTGTGCTGTCGATATCCGGCTCCAGCCACTCGCCCCAGTGCATGCCACTCTCAATGACATACTTTTCGTATGGCGACTTTGCAACATAATAAGGCTTGTAGACCTTGTTAAAGGGAGGCGGAATCGGAATGTGCTTCATCAGCTTGTCCTTTGCTGCCTTGCGGACATAAGCCGCCCAGCCCAGCATCAGATTCAGATTGTCCCGGATGATACTGTCATCGCCATACCGCTTCCACAGGGTATAGGGCACAATTACGGATACAGTTACAGACTCGGACAGTGCCTCTCATTCTTCCAGCCGCGCAACATCCCGGCCGCAGGGCGTGACGGATCGTCCGTCCAGTGAAACAGAAGAAACGCCGCATATTCATACCTGGATAAATGTCAGCCCTGAGGACAGCGGATATATGAACTATGGAGCGGAATGCCGCATACATGGGTATAGCGGGGAAGAGCCGATGTTCTTTCGAACACTGAATGACTTATATCTCCATCAAGCGGCGGATGGCTGTATGTCCAGCTGGGGAACCGGCTTCAAGGGCCTGGCATATAAATACTGTTCCGGATGCGGCGAAGAAGTCATAACGGGGCATGTGCATGACTTTGGCACGGTTGAAAAGCAGGTCTATTTTGAAGAAGTAGTATGCGAATGCGGAGGAATCTTTACCGGCGGAAAGGATTATACGGCGTTGGAATCCTGGAGAATCCATGTAGACATCTATACAAGCCATGGATATCCGAGAGAAGAACATGACACCTATCAAACCGGCACAGGAAGCGTGACGCGGTATGAGGCTACAAAAACCTGTACCTGCGGCTGGCGTCCGGTCGATGACAGCCCGGTTTATTAACCGCAAAAAGCGTTCCTGTGCGGCCTGTTTTCCGGTACAAAATGATTAGTGGATGTTTTCTGTAGTGAAACTGACGCTGAGCACGAATAAATATTATCTTTTTGTAAACATTAGCACTCTCCTCTTGACAGTGCTAATGTTTGGGATATAATAAAGATGTACTTCGAAAGAGGTACAGGTTCCGGGTATTCTGGAACCGTCGTAGAACCAAAACGGCTTGCCGCAGCGATGCGGTGAACCGGACAGCAAAAGCTCGCAACAGCCGAGAAAAATTCCAGCCATCTACGAGCCGAATATTGATTGGAGGAATGACTTATGTTGTCTAGGCGTTTTGGTGAAAACCTGTTCGATGATTTGTTTGAAGACCCCTTTGAGATGATGCCGATGTTCTCGCGTCACAATCCGCTGTACGGCAAACATGCCAAGGCCTTGATGAAGACCGACGTCCGGGAAAAGGATAATTCCTATGAACTGGATATCGACCTTCCGGGCTTTAAGAAGGATGAAATCCAGGCTCAGATTTCAGACGGCTACCTGACCATCAGCGCAAGCAAAGGCCTTGATAAGGATCAGAAAGATGATCAGGGCCGGTATATCCGCCGCGAACGCTATTGCGGCGAATGCAGTCGGAGTTTTTATGTGGGCGACGGCATTACCGAAAAAGATGTTTCCGCAAAATTTGAGGACGGCATCCTGAAGCTCTCGATCCCGAAGAAGGAAACGAAGGCTCTGCCGAAGCCGAACCAGATCAACATCGAATAAGTGTTAAAAAAGGGAGCAGACAGCGCACGCTGTCTGCTCCCTTTTTGTGTAGCGTTTTCTGGCTGTGCTGGGGGAATTGAAAATTCTGATAATCCATAGGAAAAGAAGAAACAGGATTGCGCTAGATGCTTATGGATCCCTGTAACAGCTTCGGTTTCCATGGCGTTTTATCTATATGCTTGGCGGATATTTACTTGGTCATATACTGATAGAAGGAAGCAAGATGATGAATGGCACCGCCCATATTGGCGTAGCCGCATTCATCAATTTTTTGGCGAAGAATCTGCTGTTCCGCAATCGCTGTTTCTCTTGGGGAGTAATAGTATGTGGTATTCATCGGTGAAATTTTTGACATCTCGCTGGCGATAATCAGGCGGCAATTGTTTTTCTTGGCATAGGATAGTTCCACATCTGTGCCGCGTTCAAATTGGGCGATCCCGGTATTGGTATAGGCCATGATTCCCAGAGCATGACATTCGCGTGTATAGACCTCAAGAAGATTGACGGATTGTCCGTATTGATCGGTAACCATGTCTTCTTCCGTTATCCATGCCCAAATATCCCATTCCAACTCAAGACCGATCCTGTCGCATTCTTCGCGTGTGGCAATCACAAGATCGGCAACCCACTGGTTGTATTTCGCCCGGTTTTCCCCGTAGGATTCCTCTGTGTGGGGCTCAACATCTAGGTGGATCGCGTAAAACCGTTCGTCCTCTGCCGCGTTTGCCTGGTAATTTGCGACTTTTTCCACCATATCCTTCATATACCGGTACTGGTACTGCGGGTCAATCCACTGCAGTACGCTCGGGCCGGAGGCACCGCCGAGGGCTGCTACACGGATGCCATACTGGTTACATTTTTTGACAAATCCACGTACATACCGTTCGCTTACCAGATCGTTTTCGGAATCGGCTTCTGTCAGGCCGCCCTGTGCAACCTCTTCCGCCCATGGGACCATTGCACCGATATCCAGGTAAATTTCGGACACGTTGTTGGCAATCAGCATATCTAAAGCCATATCTACGCTGATCCCCTCATCATCCGGTTCTACGATCCGGTGCAGGTACCACCACCAGGTGCCCAGGACGACCTCGTCGTCTTTTTCTCTAAAAGCGAGCACCGGTTTATCCTTATAATATGTACCTGGCATGAAATCGGGGTCACCCACCATTAACGCTTCGGGGGAATCCGGATTAGGGGTGATTGTACCGGTTGGACGGGTGGTTGCGGAAGTAGTGGTTGACATATTGGTTCCTCCTGTTGAATCAATCTGGGAAGTGCTGGATGAAGAGGTATCGGTTCCACATCCTGCCAAAGTCAGCATATACAAAAAAGCCGCTAGACATGGCATGGCACGACGAACTATGGCGGTTAGCATACCGTATCGTTCCTTTCTTTAGTAAACGTTTACTTTTATTTTTAACTTTGTTTTTTTCAGTATACCACAAATAGAAAAATTGTCATGCTGTATATTATTAATTCTATTCGTAATTTTATAAAATTGCCGTTATGTAGATAAATTCTTGGCAATATAGAAGATATATGATATAATAAAAGAAAACGTTATCTTTCTAAAGGAGGGGCATACATGGCGAAGAAAAAGGTGACGATTAACGACGTGGCAAAGCACTGTCACCTGTCGATCGCTACTGTCTCTCGGATTGTGAACAATCTGGATTACCCGATTAGCGAGAAAACGCGGAAAAAAGTGATGGCAGCCGTTGAAGAACTGCAGTATACGCCCAATGTTTTAGGGCGTTATCTAAAACAGAACCAGACCAACGAGGTGGGGGTCATTGTGCCGCATATCTCCAACTACTATTATTCTGAGATTGTGGCCGGCATCAACGATTCGCTGCTCCACAGCGGCTACAGCGTGCTGCTGTGCGATTCGTACCGCAATCCGCGTTTTGAAAAGAAACAGATTTTATCGTTGCTGCAAAAAAAAGTTAAGGGGATTATTCTGTCACCCTCTTCCAGCGAGCTGGAATGGGAACGGTCGTTGATACCTGAGAATGTTGCTTTCGTTACTGTTGACCAGCCGGTACATATGCCTTCACACAGTGTATCCACGCATCATGAAGAAGGTGGACGAATCGCGGCGCGGTACCTGCTGGAAAAGGGGCATACTAAAATCGCTTTTGCCAGCGCGCCGCTGACGGCCCGCAAGTACCGGCAGCAGATGGACGGCTTCCTGCTGGAATTGAAGGCCCATGGAATAGAGCCGGACCCTGCCTATATACGTATGTCGGACAGCGACCGCATCAGCGAAAACACCTACGAATTTGACATCGGCGTTCGGCTGGCCAACAGCTTAAGTCGCCTTGCCGAACCTCCAACCGCCGTGGTATGCGTCAGCGATACCATGGCGACCGGTATGATTCGAGGGCTGAAAATTCGGGGACTACGGGTGCCGGAAGATATTGCGGTTGTAGGTTTTGGCAATCTGGCAGTTGCCGATATGGTCACACCAACGCTGACTACTGTGGATCAATGCATGCGGAATATTGGCACTAAGGCAGTAGAAATCCTTATGAAGGAGTTCGACATGCCTGGGCTTCCGATAGAGAGTATTTTGTATGAACCGCAGCTTATAAAAAGGGAATCAGCATGAGAAGATATCGCGGAGAAAAGCCAAATGTGGCAAATTGATGGATTTTGAAATTGTGGAATAAAATTATAATATTACGGTAGAAATCTTTTATCCATTGTGTTAGCATAAAGCATAGTTTTATGATGTCCTGTGGGTATATAGCAGGTCTATCATATAGAATGGTGTTTTTTAGTGTAATAAGAAAACGTTTTCTTTTTTCGGGTGGAGGTTGCTATGGACACGAGTAAAAAAGTCTGTATTGACCAGTGCTTGAAAATACAAAGCGGTGCGGCAGATATGGTCAGCGTAGAAGATGGCGGTCTCCTGAAAGAAAGCGATTTTGATGGCGTCCTCGCTTTTTATCAGATCCGTGATGGTGGCGCAACGCTTTGTACACAGGATCGTTCCGTTGTCCTGAAAAAGGGAGATACAGTCATTTCAGGAAAACCGCCTCAATGGACTTTTGAGATGGGTGGGGGGATGAAGGCATCTGTAGTCCTTCTGGATATCCGCCTTTTTCTCAATCTGCATTGCCGTCATATGGAACAGGCGGCGGCGCCGCTGCTGGGATGGCTGGCGCAGAGAGGAACGGATATTTCCGGGGAGTCTGCGCTAGGACGAGAGATCCGTGGGCTCTTGGATTCCCTTTGGAATACAGGGCGGCAGCTCGGGGCCGCCGCCCTGGCCGAGACGATGGCGTTGCTTTGGAAGCTGGTCGCTTTCCTCCAGCGCTGCTTCCCGGTTTCCGAAGCCGATGCGGCGCCAAGATCAAAAAACAGCAGGCGTCTTGCTCCCGCTGTGCAGTACATAGAGAGGTTTTATTCCACCAAGTTTACCTTGGGGGATCTGGCCAAAACGGTGTGCATGAGCACTCCGAATTTCAGCATTGTCTTTCGTGAGGCATACGGCGTGCCGCCGATGGAATATGCTATTCGGGTACGTCTGGAAAATGCGGCTAGACAGCTGTTGGAAACCGACAACAAGGTCCTGACGGTTGCGGAAAACTGTGGGTTTACCAGTATGTCGAATTTCGTCAGGCTGTTTCAGAATTTGTACGGCATGGCGCCGTCGAAATATCGGGCACAGAGGACAGCGGGGGAAAAGCCCCGGACGGCGGCATCCTGAATAGGCGGAAAACCGTCGGATCAACGGCGGGAAACAGGCGATAAATTAACAGCATATTCACAATGCAGGAAAGGGGCAGGACTTATGAAATTTAGAAGATGGGGCGCTCTACTGCTGGCTGGGATCATCGGGTGTGTTTCCTTGTCCGGCTGCGGGGACAACGGTGAAAATAAAAGTGGGGGAGGCGATGAAAATGCCCGCAAGTTCGGCGGCATTACCATCACGCTGGCCGACCCGTGGGGGAATGATCTGACCCCGGGAAAGGACGAGGAAACCGACAAGCTGATCGATAAGATCGACGCTATTGAAGAAAAATACGATATTGTTTTTGAGTGGAAGCAGGTCGACTCCGGCACGTATTGGAACAATATGGCGACCGTCATCATGAGCGGGCAGCCGTTCGGGGACATCATGTACTCCTTCCCCTGGATGATTACGGACTGGATCAAGGCGGAGGCCGTCCGTGATGCCGGCGCAATCGCCGAATCGGTCGGGATCGATTTCCACGACGGGACCTGGAACGAGACGGTTCTCGAAGAACATACCTATGGGGACGTCGTTTATGGCTTTTCCAAGGAGGAGGAGAGCGTCTCCAACAGCCTGCTTTATAATAAACGCCTGTTCCGGGAGGCGGGGCTGACCGATCCGAACGAGCTGATTGCCTCCGGAGGCAAATGGGACTTTGCTACGATGGAGGAATACGCGCGCCAGCTGACCAAGCGGGACGCGGCTACCGGCCAAACGACGCAGTGGGGGCTGTCTTCCAGCGACCCCTATTGGCTGATGACCAACTTTATCTTGTCCAACGGCGGCGAACTGGTTGACGACAGCGTGAATCCTCCCACCGTGGCGATGGACAGCGCGAAGTCTCTGGAGGGGCTGGAATTCTTTAACCGGATGCTCAATACCGACCAGACAATCTATTTCTGTCCGGCGGGTGGGCCGTGGGAGACAACGCCGAACGCCTTTGCCAACGGAACGGTGGGTATGTACCATGTGGCGGAATGGCTGATCGAATACATCCGCGATATGATGAACGAAAACGGCACCGGCTCCGATTATGGACTGACATATTTCCCGATGGGCCCGCAGGCGGAGGACTATATCGACCAGAGCCTGGGCGGCAGCGCCTATTTCATTCCCACCTCGATCAGCGAGGAAAAAGCGCAGGCGGCCCTGCTGGTTTACTCAGAACTGATGGATCCTTCGGATGACGGCTATACCAAGGAACAGCGGGTGACCAATCGGGCAGAATCCTTGTTTGCCGACGAGGCGTCCTGCAGGGTATATGAAGATTTGATGCTCAACGGGAAAATTAAAACCAACGGCGCCAGCCGTCTCCTTCTACGCGAACCGCTGATGGAGATTGCGGCGGAGTTTACGGAAAATGCCGGCACGCCCCAATCGCTGATCGCGCAGTACAAGAGTTATATGCAGAACAATATCAATGACAGCGGATATGTGAAGGCGATCGAACGGCAGCAGGGCGCCCAAGAAAATAATGAAGGCTGAAGAAATCGAAGACGGCAATGCGACGGAAGGGGATGACGGAATTGCGCAGAGGGGCCAGAAAAACGGCCGGCTGTTTGCTGGCGTTGTCCATACTGATGGGTATGGCTTTTCTGGCGGCCGCGGCCGATGAAGCGGGAGATGAAACCTCTTCCGTTGCTGTGGACAGTGTGGACACCGGAGAGCTTACCTATACAGAGTTTTTACAGAAAACCGTGCTGCAGCCGGTTTCCACAGAGACGAAGGTCGAATTGAACGCTGAACAGCTGGCTGCCGGCAGCGGTAACTTTACGGCAGAGGAGGACGCGGTATATATTCAGGAAGAGGATAGCCTCACCGTCTCCTTCTCAGCGTCTCCCGGCCTGTATGCGATGCAGATCGAATATGATCCCGATCCGGGACGCTCTCGCGATATTGAGCTCCGGCTGGAGCTGCAGGGAGAAATTCCCTTTCAGGAGGCCGACTCTCTGGTACTTTCCAGGCGGTGGCGGGATGTTGGGGGCGTTATTGAAGAGGATAACAACGGCAACGATATCCGTCCTTCCCAGGAAGAGATTTTATTTGACGAACGAGGATGGCTTTCCTATCAAGCGGTGGATGCGGCCGGTTACTATACACAGGAGCTGCTGTTCCCTTTGGAAGATGAGAACACCTTGACGCTCACTTTGTCCAGAGAGAATGTGCGAATTCACCGCATCGTATTTTACGGTGTGGAGGATATACCAAGCTATGACGAATACGCAGCTCGCTACCAGGATGTCCCCGATGCGACGTCCTCGCTGCCCACGATAGAAGCGGAGCTCCCGGCGTGGAAAAGCGACGCGCGCCTGGTGGCGTTTGCGGACCGCTCCTCTCCAATAACGAGTCCCTATAAAGGGTCGAAGGTCAGTCTAAACACCATTGGCGGTGATAACTGGGTCAACGCCGGACAGACGATTGCCTGGTCCTTTACGCCGGAAGAAACGGGTATGTACGAAATTCGGCTGCGCTGTCGCCAGAATTACGTGCGTGGATTTTACTCCACAAGGATATTGCGCATCGACGGCCGCGTCCCTTTTGAGGAGGCGGCTAATCTCCGCTTTACCTACGACAGAAACTGGAAGAACTACGTGGTGTCGGCTGAGGACACGCCCTGCCGCTTTTACTTTGAAGCCGGCCGTACCTACACCCTCTCTCTGACCATGACGCTGGGAGATTTCGGCGCGTCGTTGGGCCGCGCCCAGGAAAGCGTACAGGCGCTTAACGATATCTACCGAGAGCTGCTCATGATTATGGGGGCTTCTCCGGATTCTCTGCGGGACTACAACCTGGACGAAGCGATCCCGGATACCATTGAAGAAATGCGGGTGCAGGCGGACAATCTCGACGCATTGTCGGATGAAATCCGGTCGATCGCGGGGTTCCGGGGCAGCGAACTGGCTTTGCTGGACAAAATCTCGGAACAGCTATGGGATTTTTACGAGGATCCTCGTGAAATTGCCAAGCGGCTGAATACCTTCAAGGACAATATTGCGGCGTTGAACACCTGGATCCTGGATGCGCAGACTCTGCCGCTGGATTTGGATACCATTACCATCGCAGCGCCGTCTGCGCCGCTGCCGAAGGCTGATGCCGGTTTCTGGGGTTCGTTTGTTCATCAGATGAAGCTGTTCTTTTCTTCCTTTGTGGAGGATTACAATTCTCTAGGCGGCACAATGCTGGAAGGAGGCCAAACGCTGAAGGTCTGGACGACCACAGGGCGCGATCAGGCTACGATCCTGAACGACCTTATCCGTTCATCGTATTCCACCACCGTTACGCAACGGCTCGGAAGGCCGGTGAACGTAGAGCTGCAGGTCATCACTGCCGATACGATTCTCCCTTCGGTGGCAGCCGGTAACGGTGCGGACGTCCTGCTCAACGCCGCGATATCGCTGCCGGTCAATTACGCGACGAGAGGCGCTGCGTACAACCTGCGGGAAGTAGCGACGGACGAACAGCTTGAGGAAGTGCTTTCTCGGTTCCGGGACAGCGCACTGACGCCGCTTACATTTCATGGCGGCCTGTACGCCTTGCCGGAACAGCAGACGTGGCCGGTGCTGTTTTACCGGACCGATATTCTGGAAGAATTGCATATCCCTGTGCCGGATCTCGGTAATCCGTGGAGCTGGGACGACGTTATCCGGTATTTGCCAGTGCTGCAGAAAAACAATATGTCGTTCCTCATGGATACCGGTATCGCGTCCGGTACAGAAGCGCTTGGAACTTTCGCCATGTTCCTGTTCCAAAGGGGCGGGGAGTTTTATAACGGCGAGGGCGTAAGCTCGGCTTTGGACAGCGAGGTGGCCATATCCGCGTTCGAATATTGGACGCAGTTTTATACCAGCTATGGTCTGCCTACCAATTTTAATATTGCCAACCGCTTCCGTACAGGAGAGGCGCCGCTGGTCATCGCGGACATGAGCTTGTACAACCAGTTGGCCGTATCCGCCCCAGAAATCAGCGGCCTGTGGGGAATCGGTTTGGTCCCGGGGACGGTTCAGGACGACGGGACGATTGACCACAGCGTCAGCACCGGCGGGACGGTCGCTATGCTGATGTCTACGATTCAGGATCCGGAAGCGGGATGGGATTTTCTCAGCTGGTGGACCTCGACGGATGTGCAGATGTCTTTTGCCAGGGAGATGGAAAGCCTTTTAGGCACCTCTGCGCGGTATCCTTCGGCCAACATAGAAGCGATGGAGCAGCTTCCTTGGTCTCTGCGGGACCTTCGCGTGCTGCAGGCGCAAGCGCAGTGGGCCAAGGGTATCCCGGAGGTCCCGGGCGGCTATTACACCTCGCGGCACATTAAGAACGCTTTTCGTGAGGTCTGCGTGGGTACCACCGGAGAAGATCCGCGGGAAACGATGCTTCGCTACGCGAAAATTATCAACGACGAGTTATATGACAAGCGAGTGGAATTCGGCTTGGAGGCGGCGAGATAGGAGGCGGACGGACATGATGACTCTCAAAGGAGGGCCGCGGTCGAAAGTGGGCGCGGTTTTCCGGAAAATATGGCACGACCGCGTGTCGTATGCGTTTCTGTTGCCGTTTGCGGTTGTTTTTCTGGCCTTTACCGTCCTGCCGGTCGTGATTTCGGTGTTTTACAGCTTTACCTATAACAATATCCTGGAGGCGCCGCGCTGGGTGGGTTTTCAGAATTACATCCGCCTGTTTACGCGCGACGACGTGTTTATCACAGCGCTGCAGAATACCCTGTTGTTTGCGCTGATTACCGGACCGGGCGGCTATATCCTTTCTTTCGTGGTGGCTTGGTTCATCAATGAAACCAGTTCGTCGCTCCGCACGCTGTTCGTTCTGATTTTTTATTCGCCCTCCATTGCCGGTTCGGTGTATGTAATTTTTGGTGTTTTGTTTTCGGGTGACATTTACGGCTACATGAACGGCTTCCTCATTAACCTGGGATTGATTAGCGACCCGATTGACTGGCTCAACGATACGCGCTATATCAAAATGGTCATCATTCTTTGCGTGCTATGGAGCAGTATGGGCGCCGGCTTCCTGTCCTTTGTAGCGGGCCTGAAAAATGTAGACAGTCAGTATTATGAAGCGGCCGCCATCGACGGCCTGCGTAATCGGTGGCAGGAACTGTGGTATATCACGCTGCCCATGATGAAGCCGCAAATGATGTTCGGCGCGATCATGAGCATTACGAGCGCCTTTTCCATCCATGAGGTGACGCTGTCCCTGGCGGGTTTCCCATCCGCCGGATATGCCGCCCACACCATGGTTAACCATATGTGGGATTACGGTTATCAGCGGTTTGAAATGGGATATGCTTCTGCTATTGCAACGGTTCTATTCCTCATGATGTTGCTCAGCCGGAAGCTGATTAACCGTCTGTTAGAGAGGGTGGGGCATTAAGGTGAACGCAGTTAAAAGCGGATCCGCCGCCGTGCGGATACCGGTCTACAGGCGTATTGCCCGCCGCCTGCGTCATATTTTGCGGGTGCGATCGATGCGGAGCATCGGCGGCGACGTCGCCAACCTTTTGTTTTTATCCCTGTTGTCTATCGTCATGGTTATTCCCATGGTATATGTGATAAACAACGCTTTCAAGCCGCTGGAAGAGCTGTATCTGTCGCCGCCGCGCATCTTTGTGCAAAATCCAACGCTGGACAACCTGCGGGATCTGTTCAGCGTGATGGATACTTCCTGGGTGCCGATTTCTCGATACTTTTTCAATACGCTCCTGGTGACCCTTGCCGGCACATCGGGGCATGTGATTTTCGCATCCATGGCGGCGTATGTTTTGGAAAAGCATCATTTTTATGGCCGGAAAGTCTTTTTTGGCCTGGTGGTGACGACCCTGCTGTTCAATTCGACCGTCACCTCCATCCCGAATTTCGTTATCATGTCTTCGATCGGGCTGGTGGACAATTATCTGGCGTTGATTATCCCGGCGTTCGGTTCCCCACTGGGGCTGTTCCTGATGAAGCAGTTTATGGAGAGCGTGCCGAACGCCATGCTGGAAGCGGCAAAAATCGACGGGGCGGGCGAAATGCGGATCTTTTTCCGCATCGTCATGCCGACGGTAAAGCCAGCCTGGCTGACGCTGATCATTTTCAGCTTCCAGAGCCTGTGGAATTCAACGGGTGGGGTTCTCATCCGCAGCGAGGAACTGAAGCCGCTGCCTTACGCGCTCAACCAGATCGTGGCGGGCGGCTTTGCCCGCGCCGGCGCGGCCGCGGCCGTGTCTTTGGTGCTGATGATCGTGCCCATCGCTGTGTTTATTTTGAGCCAAAGCCAGATCTTGGATACTATGGCGACCTCCGGCATCAAGGAATAGGGGGTGCGGATATGAGAGGAAAACGATGGGGGGTTCTTTTGACGGTCATAGCCCTCTGCGGCGCCTGTCCCGCAGTACAGGCGGCATCCGGAGGGGATTCCCTGCATATGCCGGTCTCGTCTTTTGCCAGCTATACCTATAACTATTGGGGCGACCCTGTAGAGTGCCCGGCCCCTTACGCCGTCACACGAACGGTGACCGGCGTAGACATGGGGGCGGGTGAATTAAAAAAGCCGAACGATATGGCGGTCGGACCCGATGGAAGCATTTATCTGGCAGTCAGCGGAGATGCCGCAGGCGATAATCGGATCATCCAGATGGACGGTCAGCTGAATCTGCTGAAGGAATGGACGGGCTGCCTCGACGCGGACGGACAGACGGTGCCGTTTCAGGAGCCGCTGGGTGTGTTTGTCGATACGAACGGCGATATCTATGTGGCGGACGGGGCTTCCCAAAACATTTACCATATGGATGGGGACTGCCGGCTGAAACGCACCATCCTCCCGCCCGATCCGGAGGAAAACGCCTTCATTGACGAGGCCTTTGTGGAGAGATACCGCCCCTCCAAATTGGCGGTGGATTCCTCCGGCCGCATCCATGTGGTTGCGATTAACGTTAACGAAGGGATCGTGGAGTTTGATCCGGACGGAAAATTTGAAGGCTTTTTGGCGGCGGGGAAGGTCAACGCCAGTGCCCTGGAGATCCTGTGGAAAAAGCTGTCCTCACAGGAACAACTGGACCGTATGGCGGATTTTGTGCCGATTGAGTATAACAACATTGCGCTGGATCAGGAGAATTTCATTTTTGCCAGTGCCGCCGCTATTGACGAAGGCGTGGTGCTCAGTGAAATCCGTTCCGGCAGCGGCACCGAGCAAGGGGCGCTGGTGCGCCGGCTGAATATGCTTGGAAACGACATCCTGCGGCGCAACGGCTTCGGCCCTCCGGTGGGGGATTACCCTGTGGAGGAAACCATTGACAACATTGACGCCGCCTATCAGGGGATTTCCCGGGTGGTGGATATAGCCTGCGGTGACAACGGCTGCTACAGCCTTTTGGACAACAACCGCAACCGGATTTTTACCTACAACGCTGAAGGATATCTGCTGTATGCGTTCAGCGGGCCGGATGAAACGGCCGGAGGGTTCCGAACCCCCTGCTCAATCGTGCAGTATGGGCCATATCTGTATGTGCTGGACAGTAGCCTGCGCAGCGTGACCCAGTTTACCCGAACCGAATTCGGCGATGCCATTGCCGGCGCTATCCAGTATCAGGACGACGGCCAGTATGATGCGGCCCGATCGGCTTGGGAAAAGGTGCTTGCCATGGATGCCAATTACGATTTGGCGTATTCCGGCGTGGGAAAAACCTTGTATCAATACGGCGAATATGAGCAGGCCATGCGGATGTTCAAGCTGGGAAACGACCGGACATGGTATTCGCGGGCTTTCAAGGAATACAGCAAGGAACTGGTATCCCGTTGGTTTGCTCCGGCCGCGGTGGTTCTGGCGGCTATATTGGCGGCAGCTCGCCTGCTGGCTGCCGTGATTCGCCGGCGCAGAAAACGCCGAAAGCCGGCGGGCGGGGAATAGACCCGGCCGCCAAGCAAAACACCCAACGACGATTGAGATCAGGAGGCGCCGCCATGAAAAAGATTGCCCGGGGGCTGCGTTACGCCTTCACGGTGATGAACCACCCCATCCGCGGCTTTTACGACATACGGTTTGAAGGGCAGGGAAACCCGGTCGCCGCCACCCTTTGGCTGGTATTCCTGATTGCGATGTTTGTCGTGCAGAAGCAGTACACGGGATTTATCTTCAATACCAATAACATACGGGAATTCAACGTCCTGCAGGAGATAGGCAATGCTTTGATTCCGGTTTTCCTGTGGTGCGCGGCCAATTGGTGCATCACGGTTCTGATGGATGGAAAGGGGCGCTTTTCCGACATCTATATGGCGACCTGCTACGCCGTCGTGCCCTATGCGGCGGCCACGCTGCTTCGTGTCATTCTGTCCTTGTTTCTCACGCAGCAGGAGCAAACCTTCCTGGAAATTATTTCCGGAATCGGCCTTGCCTTTACAGCGCTGCTGCTCTTTACCGGGATCATGTCCATCCACCAGTTTACGGTGTCAAAAACGTTGTTTGCCATTCTTCTAACCGTACTGGGCATGGCGTTTATTCTGTTTTTGGTATTGCTGTTTGCTTCGATGTTCGACCAGATGGTGGTGTATATCAGTGGAATCATCACCGAAGTGAAGCTGAGGATGTGATGGGATGTTCTATAAAAGGAATAGGCTTATCCAGACCGTCGCTGTTCTCATGCTGGCAGTGATGTGCGCCGGGTGCGCTGATCAGGCCCTGCTCTTTCCGGAGCTTACGGCGGAAGAAGTGCAGGGATGGGCGGCGGATGAGAGCTTTGAACAAAGCGAGGAGACGCTGGGCCTTGAACGGATGAAGGAGGTCGCCTCCGACGGAGGGCTTCGTCTGTATTTCAACGAGAAGACGACCGAAATCGCTGTGCGGACGGCGGAGGGGACGGTGTGGTATTCCAACCCGCAGGACCGCTTGAGCCTCAGCGATGCGGCGCGGGGGAGGCTGTCCTCGCCGCTGCTGGTAAACGTCATTGATTCCACGGATACCGTTAAGCAGATGAATGCTTACGAGGATTCCGTCCAGTATGGTCAGGCGGATTACCAGTCCATACCGAACGGCGTCCGCGTCACTTATCGGTTTGGACAGGTCATCCCGCTGCCCCTGTACCCCCAAGCGTTTACGGCGGAGCGGTTCCAAGAAATCCTGTCTCACCTGGATGAGACCGCCCAAAGCAATATGAAGCGGTACTACCGTGAAGTGAATTATGAAGCCATCACCGACACCCAGACCCTGAACGCTCTGGAACAGAGCTACGCCAACCTTGCCGAGGCGGGGCGCATCTACACGCTCAAGCAGTCGGTATCCCCGCTGGAGGCCGAACGGATTACCGAGTATCTGACGGTATGCGGCTATACCTACGAGCAACGGGAGGAAGATCATGCTCTGGTCGGTTATACCGACGAGGCAAAATCGCTGGGGAATTTCGTCCTGCCGGTGGAATATACGCTCCAGGACGGTCGGCTGTGCGTGCGCATCCCTGTTGAAGATATCCGGTGTACAGAGAATGTGAAGCTGGATTCCATCGTGCTTCTGCCATATTTTTGTACCGGAGGCGGCGAGCAGGACTGTGATGTGGTGCTGCCGGATGGTTCCGGGGCGGTGGTGGAACTCGACTATGTTCGGTCGACTAGCACCCCGGAATACGAGGAGCCTATATACGGACGTAATTATGGCTTGTATCAGAGTAGCGTGGTTTCGCAGAAATATGTCGTGAGTATGCCCGTGTACGGCATACTCACGCAGGAGGGCGGTCTCCTGGCCGAAATCACCGGCGCCGCGGCAACCGCCTCGCTGTATGTGACGCCCCGCACCTCTGCGGATAACCGCGGTGGGGCTGCCGCCAAATTTCAGATTCTGGATTACGCGCAGGTGAAGCTGATGGCTACCGACACGGATACAGTCAACAGCTATGCAGAACATATTAACAGCGAGGACATATCCCTGCAATTTTCCTTCCTGCCCTCCGAAGGACTGTCCTGGGACTCCGTGGCGCGGGAATACCGCGAGCAGCTCCAGAACCGCGGCGTCTTGACGCCGCAGGAAGAAGAGACGTTGCCTCTTGTGGTAAATATGCTGGGGGCTGTTGACGACCGTGAGCCTCTGCTGGGCGTGCCGCGGGAAGTGATCCGGTCGCTGACCACCTTTGAACAGGCGCAGGAGGCGGCGGTGCAGCTGGCGGAAGCGTTTCCGGACAACCAGCTGGTGGTGCGCTACAGCGGCTGGCGGGAAGGAGGATTGAAGTCCAAAGCGCTCGAAAAAGTCGACGCGGAAGGCGTCCTGGGCGGCCGCAAGGGCTTTTTGGCTATGGCGGAGACGCTGGCCCGGCAGGGGATCCGTCTGTTTCCGGACGCCGATTTTCAATATGCCTATCGTTCCAGCCTCCTGGGCGGCTTCGGCAGCGCGGGGGATCCGGTTCGCTTGATTACCAGCGAGGCGGCTACCAAGCCGTCTTATAACATAGCGAACTTCCTGCCGGACGAAGACCGGCTGACCGGCTATCTGCTGCGTCCGGAGAGTATGGCGCAACGGGCTGGAAGCTTTATGGATTCCCTCGGGGACAGCGGACTGAATGGGCTCTCTCTGCCATATCTGGCCTCGGATCTGTCGGGCAATTATGATGTGAACAGCTATTTGAGCCGCAATGCAGCCCAGGGATACTCCGAAGAGTTGCTTCTTCAGGTTTCTCAGGCCGGTTATGCGGTCATGTCGGAAGGAACCAACGCTTATGCCCTCAGCGGTCTGGACTACGCGGTAAACGTCCCTATGGAGAGCAACGCCCATCCCCTGCTGGACCGGTCGATCCCATTTGTGCAGATGGTGCTGTCCGGCAGCGTCCGGATAGCTGCCACCGAGCTCAACGCCGCAGCGGACGACCGGTATTATACGCTCAAGTGTATTGAGACCGGTTCCTCTGTGTATGCCACGATCATGTATGCCAAAAGCGCTGAAGTGAAGGGCACCAATTACGAAGGCTATTATGCAGCCGGCTATGCGGTGATGAAGCCCCGCCTTGAAGAGGTTGGGAAAGAGGTATCCCAGGCTCTGCGGCCGTTCAGCGGCGCCCGGATGATCGGGCACACCGAATTGACGGACGGTCTTATCCGGGTAGATTATGACAACGGAGGCGCGATACTGATCAATTACACCGACAGCGATGTGCAAATGGATCGGGGCGTTGTCCCAGCCGTCGGCTGGATGTCTGTGGAAGGGGGAGGGGCCTGATGGCGAAAGAACGAATGGGAAAACTGGAAGCCCGCCGGAACCGGAGCGGCTATGTATTTATTGCCCCGTTTTTGATTGGCTTCGTCCTCTTTATGCTCATTCCGATCGTGCAGTCGTTCTGGTTCAGCTTCAACGAGGTCCGCATCGTGGAAAACGGGTATGAGCTGTTGGCAAGAGGGGTGGAAAATTATCGCTACGTCGTGGCGGTGGATACCGACTACCGGGAACGCCTGGTGGAATCCTTTGTCATGACCTTCCGGGATACATTGGTGGTCATTCCCTTCAGTTTCTTTTCCGCCCTGATTCTCAGCCGCCGGTTTCACGGCCGGACGCTGGCGAGGGCTATTTTCTTCCTCCCGGTCATTGTATCAACGGGTGTGCTGGCCAACACGGACAGCGGCAACGCCGTGATGAGCATGATGATGGGGCGCGATCCCACGGCGGCTTCAGGCGGCCCGTTTGGGACTTTATCTGCGTCGGGCCTTATCGAATTCCTGCTCGCCGGGAGTATGCCGGCCGAACTGGTCAGCTTTGTAACCGCCGCTACGGACGGCATTTACGACATCATCATCAAATCCGGCATCCAGATCATTATTTTTATCAGTGCGCTGAATTCGATTTCCCCGTCCCTCTATGAAGCGTCGAATATCGAAGGGGCCACAGCGTGGGAAAATTTTTGGAAGGTGACTTTTCCCATGTGTAGCCCGTATATCCTCCTGAATACGGTTTATACGGTCATCGACTCTTTCACCAACACGGCCAATCCGCTGATCGGCCGCGTCCGGAACGAGCTTATGGGGCTGACGAATTTCGGTACGGCCTCGGCGGCCGCTTGGCTGTACTTCTTTGCTATCTTCATCGTGTTGGGCGTCGTCTATGCCCTGATTTCAAGGAAGGTGTTCTATTATGAATGACGCGGCAACTCTGCGCCGGATGGCAAGAAAGCTGGCCAATCCCAACCGCCTGGCAAAGCTTCTGTTTTCCGTTTTTCGCTTGGTCTTTATCTGCGGCATCTGCTTTACCATTCTATACCCCCTGCTGACCAAGCTGTCTATGTCCTTTATGGATGAAACGGATCTGTATGACCGTACGGTCAAGACGATCGCTAAGCATTTTACCCCGCAGAATTATTGGGAGACCGCTCAGTATATCGGCTACGGGGAACTGCTGGTGAATACCATCGGCCTTTGCACCGCTGTCGGGCTGCTCCAGGCGGTATCCTGCACCTTGGTCGGCTATGGCTTCGCCCGGTTCCGGTTCCGCTTCCGCGGCCCGATTTTCCTGCTGGTGGTGCTATGTATGATCATGCCTACCCAGGTCATCCTGACCCCTCTGTATCTGAATTTCAAATCCCTCGGCATGTTGGGCAGCTTCGCGCCCTTCCTTTCGCTGGCGGCGACCGCGGTAGCGCCGCGGTGCGGATTGTACATTTTCCTGGCCCGTCAGTATTTCAGGGGAATTCCCAAGGAGATTGACGAGGCGGCGTCCATCGACGGCGCCGGCGCCTATAAAACCTTTGCGCGGGTGATGCTGCCGGGCGCGCTGCCGATTATGATGACGATTTTCCTGTTTTCCTTTGTTTGGCAGTGGACGGAAAACACCTATACCCCCCTATTTTACAGCAGCTTTAACACCATCGCCCAGGCGCTGAACAATTTGGATTCCACCATGGCGGAGATGATGCAGAATACCTCGGCCGTGGTGTCCATGACCTCCCGCGTGGCTTACCAGTCCATCATCAAGGCGACCACCACCCTGCTGGCTATTTTTCCCCTGCTTATCCTGTATGTCATCTGCCAGCGCTTTTTTACGGAGTCCGTGGAACGGAGTGGAATTGTCGGCTGATTATTCGCCGTATATGAAAAGGAGATGTTATCCCCATGAAGCATGCAGCTGCAAAACGAATGACAGTGGTACTCTTGTCCGCCGCGCTGGCGGCCGGCGGCGCGCTGGCCGTTCAGGCCGCGCCGATCCAGAAGGATCCCCCGGCCGGCTATACCACCGCGCTGCCTCAGCCCTCGGATTATGGCGTCCTGATATATGAGGACTTTGAAAAAGCGCTGGGCGACGCGACTGGGCGCATGGGAAAATTGTCTGTAACGGTTCCTGAGGATCAAGGAATTTCCGCACCAACAGTAGAAATCACCGACGAAGCGGCGTTTAACGGCACGTGTAGCCTGAAGGTGTCGAACCGTGGTACGGATAGGGAAGGAAATCCCATGGGGTATAACACCCTGAATTATGAGAACATCGCTTTAGACATAGCGAATCTCTTTGTGAAGGACCCGGATAACCGTAACAAAACCGACACCTACTATTTTTCTGCTTGGGTGCGCAACGTGGATCCGACGATAACCCAGTATTTCTGGGTACAGCTCCAATACGGCGGTTCTGGGGAAGTCTGGTTCCCGGACGATACCTACTTTGAAGTGACCGGTGACGAATGGACCCTTATCGGAGGCAAAGTGGTCAACGGGCAGATTTATTATATGCCTTTTGTTGAGGATGCCACTGGTTCCGGCGTGTCCCCTGGCCGGACCGGCATGACCTCTTGGTCGGGCATGAAGCTGGTCACCCGCAATCCCCTGGAAGAAGGCCAGGAAATGGTACAAACCAATGGGGACTTTTATATTGACGATATCGTATTCTGGCGGGCTAACGACACTTCAGATTGCATTGAAACGCTGCCGGAAGACGACGGCAAAAACTATCCGGATCCCAAGCCTTCCATGACGCCGGCTGACAACTCGGACGACCAGCCGGCAACGGAATCCTCCGCCAACACCACGCAAGGGGAAACCATGGTGACGTCCACGAATGGGCAAACGCCGCCGAGCCAAAACAACAATACGGACGGCGAGGACGCCGGCAGTGGATGGATCGGCATCCTCATCGGTGTGGGAGCCGTCGTTGTGGTGGCCGTTGTTGCGGTTGTCGCGCTTTGGTTAATCCGTAAGCGTCGTCAATAAATTTAGCAAGAAAGGAGGAGGTTATTGTGGGACCACAAAATCCGATCCGGGTCTCCAGAATCAGAGGGTGGCGCCGGGTGGCCTGTTGTCTGCTCTCTGTGGTATGTTTGGGCGACTTGAGCGCCGGAGCGGAGACGGGCAGAGCGGCAGAATACCGGCCTATCCTGGTGCTTGAAAAGATGGATCTGTCCAACGGACTGCAGGAACCGTTTGGCATTAGCATGAAGAATGACGGCGTGACTCCTGCAGCCACCGGCAGCATTGTGGATGATGCTGATAAAGGCAAGGCGCTACATATCACCGACCGCTCCTCTTCTTCCTCAGGTTTAACGGTTGACCTGGACGATGCCAAGGCTGAAGTGGGAGAACTGCATTTTTCCTATAAGGATGATGTCTTTCAGGACGGAGAATTCTATGCGCTGACTTTTTCCATTAAGGCAGAGACTGGTAAGTCCTTTTACATCATGCCGGTGCTGGGCGGCGGCGGTGGAAAAGACAGCAACGGGTATCTGGGAAACGTGGAGGCCCGCTGGAAGGTTACCGATGAATGGGCGACCATCGGCCTGTCTGAGGACGGCGTGCTGAGCTTCTTTGCCGGTGATGAAACCTATCAGGTATATCAGCCGGATCAGACCAGCTGGTGCAGCCTGTATTTTGTCACCTTTTCCGATCCCGAAAAAGGCATATGGAGTTCTTCTGTAACGGATGGCTATTACATTTCCGAGATGCTGTTCTGGGGTCCGAAAGCGCTGGAGAACTCGGTTGCGGGCTTTGCGGAGGCGGCGGCTATGCTGCCGGATCCGGCTTATGCCAATCAACAGATGGAATTTGCTATCGCGGAACTGGATGCCCTGTATGAAGGGCTGTCCGCCGGTGAAAAGCAGGATGCCGGCGTGGTGGCAGGGAAAGAGCGGATGGACGCCCTGCGAGATGCCATGACAGGTGTGCGTAACCCCTTTGCACCGGTTTACACCTATGAGGATAAAAGCAATCTGCTGGCGCCCTACGGGGACTTGGAATCCTTTGACGGAAGCACTCTTATCTGGTCGGAAACGCCTGGTGAATCACCGACGTATACGCTCATCGAAGGCGGCGGGATTGCGAAGCAGGGCGACAAGTGCCTGGAAATTTCCAACCGGGAGTGGCGCGGCGATCTGGGGGTGGATGTGACCCAGATCCTGCGGGACAACGGACCGGGCGAGTACCAATTTTCCTGTTGGGTGAAGAGCAAAGAACCGGGCAGTTCCATCGAAGTACTACCGCTGCTGCTTTATGTGTACAACGACGGGACAACGGCGGAGTACGAGATTGGCGAATGTATCGTTGGAAATGAATGGTCGCTGGTAGGCGTCATGGAAAACGAACAGCGGTTTTTCCGGTATCAGGGTGAAGGTCCACGCGAGGTAACGGATGACGTCAAATATGTGGCGCTCCGACTGTATGTTACCAATATGGATGCGGATCCGGAATACGGGGACGAACTGTATGGGGATTATTACATTGACGATCTCCGATTCTGGAAGACGACGGCTGAACCCACGACTCCCAGCACCATCGGGAAACCCACAGCGGCACCGACGGTAAAGTCCACTCAGCCGACGGAAGCACCTGTCACCCAGCCGGTAAATGGGGCGCCAACCGAGCATTCCGGTAATGGCGGAGGCCTGAGCATGGGCACGGGAATCGTCATCGGCGTGGCTGGCGGCGTAGTGGTACTAGCCGCGGCGTTCTGTGTGTACTGGTTCCTGCTGCGCAAGCAGCCGGGCGGCCCCGTCACTCCGGCATCGTCGGGGGACCCCGGAACGCCGGAGGAAAGCGGAAATTCTGCGGAACCTCCGAGTGGCGGCGGAGCCGGGGAATCGTAAACCTGGCCTATTTAAATATTAAAAAGAGAGGGATATCTATGAAGCGGAAACTCAGTTTGGTTCTGTGTTTATCCATGTTGTGCTGTATGCTGCTCGGAATCCCGATGATAATCAACGCCGGTTCTGTCCGAACCGACAAGGTCTGGTACGAAGCGGATTTTGAGGACGACACCACGGGAGATGTTGTGATGCGTGGAAGCGCGTCGCTGGAGATTGTGAATGAGGGAACCGGCGGGCATGTCCTGCATGTAACGGAACGTGACGGCTGGGTGTCGGGAATCTGGATCGATGTATCGGATATGCTCCAAAAAACAGACGTCCAGGACGGAGAAGGCTATTCCGCCGGCTTCCGCATGAAAGCGGAGGAAGGCCAGGAATTCTGGCTTGAGGTGGAAATGATCGACCCGAAGGTTGACGCGGGTTCGGCTTCCTTGGGTACTGGAAACTTTGGCCGGCGCATTCATATCACTGACGAATGGACGACTGTTTCCTTGGGTGAATACTATTTCAAGAGCGACGACAAGACGGACTGGGCCAACACGGCAACACTGGGGAATATTGGTTTTACTACCCAGTCGGCCGAAGCTGGATGGGGGCCGTCGGCTCCCGCTTTCTATATTGATGACGTACAGGTGAGCGCGCCGGTTGACGAGGAAGAAGGTACGGAGCCCGGCCCTGGCGAATCCGGCGGCATCTGGTACGACACGGACTTTGAGGATCAAACTACCGGTTATGTTGAAATGCGCGATAAAGCGGTGCTGGAACTTGTATCCGACGGAGCGGATGGCAATGCCCTGTATGTGACCCGTGAAGCCTGGTATGCCGGTGTCTGGATTGATGTATCGGAGATGCTCCAGAAGACGGATATCCAGGAGGGTGGGGGCTATTCCATAGGCTTCCGTATGAAAGCGAAGGAAGGCGAGAATTTCTGGCTTCAGGTGGAAATGATCGATCCTGAGGAGGGCGGGTCTTTGCCCACTGGAAGTCTCGGCCAGCGTATTCGTATCACCGACGAATGGACGACCGTTTCTCTGGGCGATTACTATTTCAAGAGCGAAGCAGGCGACCAGGCATGGGCTAATGCGGCGACAGTAGGATATGTTGCGTTTACCACTTTCCCGGAGGAAGAAGGATGGGGACCGACAACCCAATCGTTCTACCTTGATGACGTGCAGGTGAGCGCACCGGTTGGCCCCGAAACCCCTCCCGAAAAGCCTGATCCGAACCCCGACGAAGATCCCGAACCGGGCGAGGAACCGGCGTACACCGAGACCTTCAACAATGAAACGGTGGGAGAGTTGCCTGACACGGATGGCGCTCTGAAAATTGAGAACGATCCGGCGCAGGCTCGTGACGGCAATTATCTCCGTGTCGTTGAAAGAAAAACCGGAGAAGCCAACGGATTTTACTGGTACAATGTGAACGAGTTCATCACGGCGCAGGGCGCCGGCAAATATGAGCTGAAGTTTTATGCCAAGGCCGAGGGCGAAGGCACGCAGATTTTGGTGCTGAAAGGCGATACCTATCTGAATCCGCAGGCGACAAACATAACCACCGAATGGGCGCAGTACACCATTACGCTGGACACGGCGGAGAATGTTATTACTGAGACGGATTTGGAAAGCGGTGTCAATCTGGTGTTCAGCACCGGCTATGACGGAAAGAGCAATGATTTATTCCTGGATGACATCTCTTTTGTCCGTACAGGCGCGTATACCCCCGGTGAAGACCCTGACCCAGGAGAAGACCCGGAGCCGGAGCCGAGCGACGGACCGTTTTTGGACGTAGACGGCAGCTTTGAAACCATTTCCGAAGCGACGTACTGGGATCACCAAATCGTGAAGGACGGGGACGCCCAGGACGGTGACAATTATCTGCACGTTGTCAATCGTAAGACGGGAGAAGAAGCGGCAATATGCGGCTTCGCCCTGAATCTCGACAAGCTGCGTGAGATGGGAGTCGGTAATTATAAGGTTTCCTTCTGGCTCCGGGCGGTCAACTCCGGCGAGCAAACCCAGGCCAGCGCGTATATCATTGCGAAGGAAAACGGCGCAGATCAATACGGCTGGTATTTCCAGATGTCGCCTAAGACGCCGGCCGGAAATGAATGGATCCAGTTTACCTCGGCGCCACTTTCAACGACCGACCCGAACCTTAACAAGAATCTCCTGGAAATGGACAGTGCGACGCTGTACATTATCAATGCGTGGACACCGGAATATGTGACCGATTTCGATCTGGATAATGTGACATTTACCAAGACCGACGAGCAGATTGATCCCAACCCCGGAGGGGAGGAGCCGGAGCCCGGTGCGTCCGACGAGACGATCACGGACGGCGGTTTTGAGAATCCCGCTGAAACGGAACAATGGAACGGCGTGGTTATTCACGATGCCGATGAGGCGGCGGAAGGCGAACGGTACCTGCATATCACCGACCGTCCCACCGAAGGACAGTACTATATGGAGCAGTCGGTGTGGGGAACCCTCGTAAACCTCGACAAGCTGCGTGCAGACGAAGGCGGCAACTATAAGCTTTCCTTCTGGCTGCGGGCGGCCAATGTCGGCGAACAGACTACAGTTGGTGCCTACATTGTCGGAACAAAAGGGCAGCAGGAATTCTATGACTGGTATTTCAATATGGTGCCGGCGGCCACGGGAGTCAACGGCGCTACGGCCGGAGACGAGTGGGTCCATTTCGAATCTGCGCCGCTTTCTCTGGATAGCCTTATGGAAATGGACAGAGCTATGCTGGTGATTACCAACTGGTATGAGAACATCACCGACTGCGATCTGGACGGGGTCGCGCTGACAAAGACCGACGAGACTCCAATTAAGGATATGGCTGTGGAGCCGGAATATACCTATGACAATCCGGCTAATCTGCTGGATCCCTATGGCGACTTTGATAAACTGGAAGATGGTAATACGCTGTGGAACGGTGTGGTGGTTGCCGATCCGGATGGTGCGCACAGCGGCGACAACTATCTGCTGATTTCCGACCGCACAGCGGGAAACTACCGCTTTGATTTCTCTCTCATCGGACTTCAGGATGTAATCCGGGATAACGGCGCCGGTAAGTACTATTACAGTTGTTGGCTGAAGACCAAGAACGCGGGAGAGACCACGGTGCTCCAGCCGATTCTGTATTACGACGATACAGGCGCGGAGTACTGGATGTCTCCTATCACGGTGACCGATGAGTGGACTTTCTTTGGCGTGACCTATGATGACGTGAACAACTTTTTCAATGCCGAAAGCGGCGGGCTGCCGGTTCCCGGCGGTGTCGCGGAATTCCGTTTCTACAATGCGCCTGGGGAAGAATCTTATCCGGATTACTGTATTGACGATTTGGCTTTCTGGAAGTATTATGAGGAACAAAGCGCAGAACAGCCGGACGACGGCAACCAATCGCAGAATCCGAATACCGGGGTAGGCGTTCCTATGCTGCCCTTAGCGGTGACTGCTTTAGCAGGTGGGTGCTTGATTGCCGTCCGGCGCCGTCGTACTTGTTTCAATAGGCTGTAAAGGATGATGCATATGGCTGCGAGTCAAAAGAATATATTGCATTTGGACAGGGCGCTGGGTTCCTGGGTTTGGGATGTGGCATATTATGCTGCCGACCCGACCGAGTTGCTACAGTTCTGTGAAGAAAACCGGATCACCGAGCTGTACCTAGCCATTGTTGACGCTGTTCCCGATATGCACTATGTCAACCTGATTCGGCAGCTTCGTGAGATCCATGTGCAGGTGGCGGCGCTGTGCGGGGACGCCCAATGGATATATCCGGAAATGCGTGTGACATACGATGCCTTTATCCGCCGCGTCGATTCTATTCAGCAGCTTTGCGGCAAGGGGCCGCGGTTCTACGGTCTGCATCTTGACGCGAACCCTCATACGCTGCTCGAAGCCAGGGAAAACAACATGAAGGATCAGATTGAGCCTTATATATCGCTCATTCAGGATGTACGCAAGAAAGCGGACGCCCGCAAACTGAAACTGGAGTGGGATATGCCCTCATGGTTTCACATTTTTGACGATCCGCTGCATGGCTGTAATCTGGTCAAAACCGTTTTTTCCCTGTGCGACAGTGTTAATGTGCTGACGTTTCGGGACAGGGCAGAGGATCAGTTCAACGCGCTGCTGCCCAATCTGGAGTTTGCGCAGGAATTAAAAAAGCCGCTGCGTATCTGCTTTGAGACGTTAAATATTGACGAGAGCCGCCGGGAAGATGGCAATAGTGTGGTCACGTATTTCGAGGAAGGACGCCTGTTCATGTATCAGAACCTGTACCAATTGCAGGAGATGATTGAGCCAATATACAAGAAGTTCGGTTTCGCCATCCACGATATCAAACGCTGGGCACTTATGCAGCCGGAACCGCTACCGCAGTATGCAGAAGGCATCCTGCCCATGAACAAAGGAAGGCTGCGAATTGTGGTGTAGGCTCAGATGAAAGGCATATGTGTTTCACCCGGCCGTTTTTAGTCGGGCGGAGAAAGGCGCAGACGTTTTTAGCGTCTGCGCCTTTCTCAAAGCAGAGGACATCACGGGCGGAATGTTTCACATATCTAAACAGATAAAGGAGCGAGAAATGTTTGCAAAACATATACAGATCGTCCGTATAGCAGTGTTGCTTTTCTGCCTGCTGTTGCCGCTGTCGGCCTGCTCCTCCGAGAAGGCACCGGCAAACCTCCTTGCGGATTCCAGTGCGGATGAATCCACTATGGTCGGTACGTCCATCCCGCTGATTTTGGATGAGACGGAAGACTTGATCTCCGATACAACGAGTACCACGGTAACTACTACCGAAAAAGATGAGGAAAAAGCGACCGTTACCGGCGATGAAACGCTGGTCACTATCCCATCTGCTTCTCTGACAACATCCACCACAGAGCCGTTCGCTTCATCGGCAATATCTGCTACCACGACTGCCGCGCCGACCGATCCTACCTTGCCATCTCAATCGACGGATAAGACAAGCTTAGGTGTCTGGTGGTGGGACATTGGGCTGATTAAGGGAAGTACGGGCGAACGCTATTTGGATTTTCTGGAGGACAACGACGTTACCGAAATCTACTTGTGTATCGATGGCATGCAGCCGTCCGGCGGTACAGTTTCCTACGCCGATGTGCGCACCTTTGTCCGGCAATCCTGCAGCCGCGGCATCCGCGTAGCAGCACTGACCGGGGAGGTCACATGGATCACCCCTGGAAACAACGGGTTCCAGGCCTATGTGGATAAGGTGAGGGAGTATCAGGCGGAGGCTTCGGAAGAGGAAAAGTTCTACGGTATGCATCTAGACGTGGAGCCTCACCAGCACGGCAGCTTTTCCTCCAAGCGCGCCACCGTCATGCAGTGGTTTGCCGACTTTATGCTGGAAAAGGCGGCGCCTGCGGCTTCCGCTGCCGGGATGCTTCTGGAATGGGACATTCCTTTCTGGCTGGAGGATACGGTTAAGGATGCCGAAGGGAAATCGGCGGATTTGCTGGAACTCATGGCAGAAACCTGTGATACCCTCACAGTCATGTCCTATCGGGACACAGTGGAGGGTATGTACGATATTTCTGTGGAAGAAATTGCAGCAGCAAAAAAATACGGCTGCAAAATTGTGTTGGGAGCAGAATGCGTTTCCTCAGAAGGAGATCAGGTCTCTTATCAGGAGGAGGGAAAAGCGGCGATGGCGGCGGAACTGAATAAGCTGGCTAAACGGCTGGCTGCAGATGTTGGCAGCGGGAACTACGGGCTGGCCGTCCATCATATCGCCACCTGGTATTCGCTGAAAGATTGAATGATAGGGGAGAAAGGAAGAATAAGAAAATGGGCTTGCAATGTTTCGGACTCAATGAAGAAGAACGGGCCGCTGTAGCGGAAGTGCAGGTGGGCGGATCCTGCGAGACTGTGGATACGGTCTATGAGGAAAGCGACTACCCTCAACTGGTTGTGGGAAGAAAAAACGGCCGGGCGTATATCCATTATTCCACCCGTTCCTCCCTGCTGCGCAGCATATCCTGGCTGGAAGCCGGCACGCAAGACTTTCAGGTAGAGGAAACAGCGCATTTTACGCAGTTAGGGGTGATGCTGGACAATTCCCGCAACGCGGTGATGACGGTGGAAGCGGTCAAGGATATGTGCCGTCTCACTGCGCGCATGGGATACAATACGCTGATGCTGTATACAGAGGACACCTATGAGATGCCCGGGCACCCGTATTTCGGGTATATGCGTGGACGGTATACGGCGGAGGAACTGCGGGAAATGGATGAATACGCGGCGCTGCTGGGCATCGAGCTGGTACCGTGCATCCAAACGCTTGCCCATTTAGGGACGATTTTCCGCTGGCCGGCCTATGCGCCGCTGCGGGACTGCGGGGATATTCTGCTGGCTGGGGATGACCGCACCTACCGGCTGATCGCCGACATGCTGGATACGCTGTCCTCCTGCCTGCGGAGCCGCCGCATCCACATCGGTATGGATGAGGCGCATATGCTCGGCCTGGGCGAATATCTGCGGAAAAGCGGGTTTCGGAAACGGACGGATATTATGCTGGATCATCTGGAGAAGGTGACGGCGCTCTGCCGGGAACGAGGGTACGAGCCCATCATGTGGAGCGATATGTTTTTCCGCATCGCATCTGAGACAGGACAGTATTATGACCCGGCCGCCGAAGTGCCCGACGACTTGGCGGCGAAGGTCCCGACGGATGTGGCCGTCTGCTACTGGGACTATTATCATACGGATCCGGCGGTGTATGATAGCATGATCGCTAAACACCGCAAGCTGCGCAATCCGCTTGTGTTTGCCGGAGGAGCCTGGATCTGGTCGGGGATGACGCCTTTGAACCATTTCAGCTTGAAAGCGGGCCGGGCCGCAACGGACAGCCTGCTGCGCAATGGAATAGAACAGGTAATTGTCACGGCCTGGGGCGATGACGGCGCCGCCTGTTCCAGGTACACCACGCTGGCCACCCTGCAGCTTTACGCAGAAGCGGGATGGTCGGGGAAGACAGATTCGGAAACCCTGTCCCAACGGCTGAAGATATGCGCCGGCGCCGACGCAGCCGATTTTGAAGCGATGGAACTGCCGAACTATCTGCCGGGCCGAGAGGATGACGGGGACTGTACGCTGAACCCGTCGCGCTACCTGCTGTTCCAGGATCCCCTTCTGGGGCTGTTTGATCGGCATATTCCCGACGGGACCGGCACGTATTACAACGGGTGTGCACGAAGAATGGCCGAAGCGGCGGCGCGCGGCGGCCGGTGGGCTTACCTGTTTGAATCTCTGGAGGCTCTGTGCCGTGTGCTGGAAATCAAGGCAGATCTGGGGGTAAGGCTAAAAAAGGCGTATGATGCTCGGGACATTGCTGTTCTCAGACGGATAGCCGAGGAAGATATCCCCGCGCTACTCAGTCGGCTAGACAGCTTGTATAAAGCATTCCGCCGCCAGTGGTTCGCGGAAAATAAGCCCTTCGGCTGGGAGGTGCAGAGTATCCGCCTGGGTGGGCTGCAAGCCCGCGTCCGGGAAGCGGCGCGCACCTTGGCGGATTATTTGGAAGGGCGCCAGACGTGTATCCCCGAGCTGAAGGAAGAGCGTCTGTTCTATGACGGCCGCACAGAGCGCGAATCCCTGCCGCTGGCGCTCGATCAGAATGTCTGGAAAGAGATTGTCACGGCCAATATTTTGTAAGAAAGGGCGGAATAAAACCGCATTTCAATAGTAAGGAGATTAGCTATGGATTTTGGTAAACTGCTGTCCTATCAGGCCGATGGGGCGAAGCTGACGCTGCGATATGAGCATCGAACATTGGAATTGGAGGCTTTCACCGACAGGATCATCCGTGTCTTTTCGGCGTTTATGGACGAGACGGTCGTTTCAAAAGCCATTGAGGGGGATAAAAGACAACACCCACCAGTCGAAGTGTTTAAACATCCAGAGGGAGTTGGACTGAAAACCAAGGAATTGGTGGTCAAAGCATATGATGGCGGGATGGTGGATTTTTACAGCCATGCGGACGCCTGTCTCTGCCGGGACTACCGGGGAGAACGCGAATTCCAGGCATTTCAGAACACAAAAACCCGGAAGCTGGCGGAAAGCGAAGGGCACAAGGTGTACGACGCTCCCTTTATCAAGGCAATTCAGGTGGTTAAAGAAATGGAAGGGGACGAATGTTTCTACGGTCTGGGAGACAAAACCGGTTTCCTTAACAAGCGGCACTACGACTATATGATGTGGAATTCGGATATTACCGACCCGCATGTGGATTCCACCAAAGCCCTGTATAAGTCCATTCCCTTTTTCTTGGTTAAGAAGCCCGGCAGCGCCTGCGGCATATTCTATGATAACACCTTCCGCTCCTATTTTGATATGGGACGGGAATCGGAGAAGTACTATTGGTTCGGCGCCGAACAGGGCAATTTGGATTATTACTTTATCGGCGGCGGTTCCATGAAGGACGTGGTCGGCGGATATACCTATCTGACAGGAACGACGCCGCTCCCACAGCGGTGGACGTTGGGCTATCATCAGTCTCGTTGGAGCTATGAAAGCGAAAAGGATGTGCGAATGATCGCAGACTCCATGCGAGAGAAGGGGATTCCCTGCGATGCGATCCACTTGGATATCGACTATATGGACGCCTTTAAGGTATTCACCTGGAACCGTGAAACCTTTCCGGATCCAGCGGGGCTGATCCGTTCTCTGGGGCGTGAGGGCTTTAAGGTAGTTCCCATCATTGATCCGGGTGTCAAGAAGGAAGAGGGCTATTCGGTGTATGACGAGGGGATGCGGAAGGGCTGCTTTGCCACAACGCCGGAAAACGAGGTGTATGAAAATGTCGTCTGGCCCGGTGATTCGGTATACCCGGATTTTGGGCGCGCGTCTGTCTGCCAGTGGTGGGGCGACAACCATCAGGCGCTGCTGAACGACGGCGTGGCCGGGATCTGGACCGATATGAACGAGCCGGCAAGCTTCCGGGGCGAGCTCCCGGAAGACGTGGTGTTTTACGATGAAGAGCGCCGGAGCTGCCACGCGGAAATGCACAACGTCTACGGCCATAATATGGCGAAAGCTACCTATGAAGGCCTGAAGGCGCTGACCGGCAAGCGCCCGTTTGTAATTACCCGTGCCTGCTACAGCGGCACCCAGAAATACTCCACTGCCTGGACCGGTGATAACCACAGCATTTGGGCGCATCTGCAGATGGCGATCCCACAGTTGTGTAATCTGGGCCTGAGCGGTATGTCCTTTGTAGGGACGGATGTCGGCGGCTTCAGCTCGGATGCTACGGGCGAGCTTTTGGCCCGCTGGGTGCAGGTGGGGTGCTTTTCCCCGCTGTTCCGAAACCATTCCTGCGCTTGGACGCGCAACCAGGAGCCCTGGCAGTTCGGAGAAAAGGTGCTGGACATCTATCGGAAATACGTGAAGTTGCGGTACCATCTGCTTCCCCTTATCTATGATGGGTTCTTCGAGGGAGAAACCACTGGCCTTCCGGTGATGCGGCCGTTGGTGCTAAATTTTGAAGACGATGAAAATATCCGGAACTGTAATGATGAGTTTATGATAGGGGATTCCCTTCTGGTCGCCCCCGTACTCACGCAGGGAAGCACCGCCCGGATGGTTTACCTGCCTGCCGGCGAGTGGTATGATTATTGGACGAAGGAAAAAATAGCCGGTGGAAAATGCTTCGTTCGAGAGGCTCCGCTGGACATATGTCCCATATATGTGAAAGCGGGAGCTGTTCTGCCGGTTAGCGAGGACATTCAATATGTGGACGAAAAGCAAAGCGGAACGCTGCGGCTGGAAGTGTATCCGGGGGAGGCAAAAAGCCACCACTATCAGGATAATGGTAAGGATTTTTCCTATCGCGAAGGCGGGTATAACCAATACCTCCTTGCGCAGGCGGGCGGCATACTGAATGTACAGTGTCTCCATCATGGCTATGAGCCCGTCTATACCGAAGTGCAGGCTTTCCTGCCAGACGGCCGTATTCTGGCAAGCGTTTTCACGCCAGATAGCCCCCTTTCTTTCCCTATAACGTTAGCAACATAATGCTGCGTTTATTTTATTAGGTTGAATGAAGTATATTTGTGAAGCATACGGAAACCCTTGACTTCTATGAATCTATAATTCCGCATAGACCCGAAATTTCTATTTTTGTTTTGAACTTATACATAGATACTTCTCACGGTGTATGGTTCCGAATCTGGCAAAATTTGAGGACGGCATCCTGAAGCTCTCGATCCCGAAGAAGGAAACGAAGGCTCTGCCGAAGCCGAACTAGCTCAACATCGAATAAGCGTTCAAACAAAAAGGCTGCGAAGGATTTTCCTTCGCAGCCTTTCAGCTTGTCAAAGAAGGAGGCGTTTTGCTCAGGCGAAGCGCCTTCTTCTTGGTAGTGTCAAGAGTTTTGATAAGCTCGTATCTGCCGTCCTCCTTCTGCCTTACGGTAGCGGGAGTAATCACGCC
>CDZV01000450.1_pt1 | contig 33758 bp, 41 predicted proteins | sample 554851 | NCBI WGS metagenome assembly CDZV01 (sample SAMEA3182090, study PRJEB8094) | gut metagenome | biome: human; feature: gut; material: Stool; isolation source: human stools | place: Canada | collected 2013-03-12
GCCAAGTGGTAAGGCACGGGACTTTGACTCCCGCATTCCGCTGGTTCGAATCCAGCTGGCCCAACCAGCCAAAAGACCGCAAAGAATCAACATTCTTTGGCGGTCTTTTGGCATTTGTAACCCACTAAATAACCCACTTATTTTTCAATCCTCAAAACCTTTTCAAAAAGTTCATTTACACTGCTTGCCAATTCTTCATCTTCACCCTCAAGCGCATGACCATAAATACCGAACGTATCCATATCCGCAGAGTGCCCCACCAAGGGCTTGACCTCTCCAGCTGGCAATCTCTTGACCACACTCACAAACGTGTGCCGCATCTCATAAGGTGTTATACGCTGCAAATCATTGTGCTTGCAGAAGCGATCCCAATGCCGGCGATAGACCTCTGGCGACGGCATGTCGAATACAAATTCACCGTCCCAGCGCGCAAGCTGATCCTGCATGACCTGAATTGCCAGCTTCGACATTACAAAGCTACGAATCGCATTCTCATTTTTTCCCTGTGTCGTTTCCCCGTAGTCATTGATTGCCTGCCGGATAAACACCCTGTCCCCTTTCACATCTTCCCGGCGAAGTCCGCGCAGCTCCCCCGGGCGCATCCCGGTAAGGACCGCAAACCTATATGCATTGATATATGGCTCACGCACGAGCTTGCCATAATATTTGTAAGTGTCCACGTTGAACAGCTTTATAAAATCACTTGGCTGTAAGACGCTCTTTCCTTTCAATCTGGCGGACGCTGGGATTTGCACTTCCTCCGGACGGTAAGTGGTCGCTTTTCTTCTACGGCAATATTTCAGAAATTTATTGATGACACCGTTGATATCCTGTATCGTCTTTTTGGAGCGGCCCATCGCTGCCGCTTTGTCCAGTATCCTTTGGATGTCGTGATCGCAGAGGCGTGCCGCCTTTTTATTCCCCAAGGCAGGGAGAATCCACACCTTGCCTATCGAATTGACCTGACGCCGCATTGAAGTGCCCGCATTTTCGTCTACCTCTTTGCGGAAATCCTCGTACAGATCCCGTATCCTCACATTCGGAGCTACGACATCTTCGTCCAGCCATTCGTCAGCCTTTGCGTTTGCCTCACGCTGGCCAGTGCGGCCAGGCGTCGAACTCGTGAACGTTCGTCGCTCACCATCCTTCTGGACTTTAATCTGCCATCGCTTCTGATTCTCGTACCACTTTGCAGTACCGACCCTTTTCCCCATAAAAACACCTCCAAGGTATGACTTGCCAAGCCTACCCCGGAGGTGATATAATCCGATTGTTGGAGTGGATTGCCACCTCTGTGGTAAGCTGTTCTATATAAGCACCTCACGGTTGCCGCCGTGGGGTGCTTATATTATTGACATTTAAACATAGAGCTAAGTATAATCAAATTAATACACTAACCTTCTTATCGCGCCTACAATTGAATCGGTATTCCATCGCACCATTTCATCAGCAGCATCCAACACTCTTTGCGGTGCGCGGGTCTGCCCCCACGGATAGATTCCCAAAACAGGCTTTCCTAGTCGAACCGCCTCGTTTATTTCGTATCCCATCCAATCGCTATAGGCTCCGTACATTCCGCTTATAACAATCACAATTTGTGTAGGAGAAATCTTATCGGTAATTTTGGAAGCTATTTTTCCATTAGTTAGTGGTGTCCCTTCTGGGAATAAAGGCTTTTCCTCAGGGGCAGAATAATTACGATACAAGAAATACGGCGCTGCATTCAACAGTGTAATCAAATTATTATAATCATTCCCATATTTCCATGCATGACTAATAAAAAGACGATACGGATATAACATTTCACTCACTTACTTTCTTTTTTTTTGAGGGGGAAAAATTATTTATGAAATTTCGAAAAAAACAAGTCGTAATTGATGCGTACCAAACTGATAAAGAACTTTATATCGACACTCTCGAAGGACGGATGCATGCCAACGCCGGCGATTGGATCATTACTGGGATTAAAGGAGAAAAATATCCATGCAATAAAGAAATTTTTGAAGAGACTTATGAGCCCGTAGATGACTTGGTATGAGAAGCATTAGTTGTTGTTTCTGATTCAAATTTTTTCCATTTGGAGTTTTCAGAAGAAATCAGGGTTTCGACATTGCGAACAAATAATTGTTCTTTACTCTCGGGAGTACTGCCATACGGACCAGCTGACATTAAATATAAGTTCTTTTCATTTCGAAGAAGTTCACAAGTAGTTCGGTATTCAATCCAATTTTCATGAAAATTATAAAGACGTACAATTGATTCTATCGCAGCAATAATAGCGCCTAAAAGTGCAACAGGAATTGATAACCACCAAATTTTCGCAGTATATCCAGACAATACAGGGATAAGAGCCGCACAACATATTTCAATGATCTGATACCGCTTGTAATATTTTTGTGCGCTTTTCGACTTTTTGTCGTACCAATTAATTTGATCCTCAACTCTTTGCACAATATATTCATGAATATCCAATGGAACTCTCCTTTCCCGCCTCACGGCCGCCGTGGGGCGTTTATATTTAAAAGGTTACTCTCCCTGTTACATCAGACTGATTTTGCAAAAGAAAGACGTAACGCAGCGTACTCAAATGGTCTATATCTCTCTAAAAGTCTTATTTCTTCTTCTCCAGAAAACCACATGCATTTTTTGGTGAGTGAATGTATCCTTTTTTGTGCTGCTGTGAAAGAAACACGAAAATATTCAGAAACTTCCCAAACATCTAACCCATTGTTAATATGAGCCATATCACGAAGCACATTCTCCTGCATCAACAATTGAGCCGCAAACCAATGCGCCTCTATTTCTTCAGTTTCTCCATCAGTCTCGTGACCCAAGTATATGTGCCCTACCTCATGTGCAAGCGTCCAATTCAATCTTTCTCTATTCGATAAAGCATCTTGATTACAGAGAACCAGAAAAGCACCTTGTTTTTTTAGGGTGCACCCATCACTCAGAGCCTTAATCCCTCCAGGAAGGTCTAGTACCCGTGCCCCAGTTATCGCGCAGTAATTTTGAATAGTATCGAAAAAGATTGATTTTTCAAACTTCAGTTTGAGAACGTCAACATATAGAGATTCGATATCTTGTTTAAGCAAAAGACGTGTTGCCACTTTTTCGCATCGATCAAAATCAGGTTTCACCTATTAGTCGTCCCCCTTTTTCAAGCCTTTTGCCTCCAAGTAGATATCAATTGTGTCTTCAAAGTTTTTAAAAATTTTTTCTCTTTGTTCTTCCGGGATCTCTTCTGCCTTTCTCGCAAGAAAGAGCATTCTTTCTTCAGACTCAGAGCGTATTTTTTTAGCACAACTATGTTCCGCACCGGAATCTTCATCCATCGATTGATAAGCTTTCCACATTTCTTCCGCATCTCCGCCATAAATCTCTGCTAGATGCCGACAGATATCGCCGGGAATTGTACCTATAAGATTATCCGGGTCCTTATCATAGTCGTATGGGTCCTCTGTCCATCCCATGAGATAAGCGGGAGTCGTCTCAAGTACATCTGCTAAAGGTTCAAGCACTGTTGTTGGAAAATTCTCGATTGCATTGCTTTCGTATCGATAAACCGTTGCACGGTTTTTCCCCAAGGCCGCCGCTATCTCGTCTACGGTAAGCCCCAAATCAATACGTCTATTTTTGATTCGGTCTCCTATACGCACCCCACAACACCCCTTTCAGTTTTCATAAAGCATTATACACCATAGTATCGCATATATGCAACACCATCACGCAATTTTTTAAAAAAAGTCGCGTTTTATGCAATTTCAATCTTGACGCATCACATGCAGTGTGTTATTGTTATGTTGTTGCATAAAATGCGAATAACTTTTAAAGGAGGTGTACATAGTGGTCAATGTGGATAAGCTACGCGGAAAAATTGTAGAACAACGTGTATCTATGCGAGAGCTCGCGCATGAACTCCGACTTGATAGGAGCACCTTGTATCGAAGGTTTTCCGAAAATGGATGTACTTTTACAATTGCCGAGGCCGATATTATAGCAAGAAAGTTAAATCTTTCGGCTCAGGAAGCCAGCGCAATTTTTTTTGCTCAATTTGTCGCATAAAATGCGACACTATTTTCAGGAGGAAAAGCTATGAATGAATTAATCAAAGTAAACTACTACAATGAACAGCCAACTGTGAGTGGCCGGGAACTACACGGTTTTTTGCAGGTTGGCACAGCCTACAAAGACTGGTTCCCCAGAATGTGCGAATACGGATTCGAAGAAGGAAAAGACTTTTGCTCATTTTTGAGCGAAAGTACGGGCGGACGTCCTGCCACCGACCATCAACTTACCGTCCCGATGGCGAAAGAACTTTGCATGCTTCAGCGTAACGAACGTGGTAAACAAGCGCGGCAGTATTTCATTGCTGTGGAAGAAGAGTGGAACAGTCCTGATGCAATCATGCAGCGCGCACTTCGCATTGCGGATGCACGCGTTGCGAAACTGCACAGTGAAAATCTTGCCTTGCAAACAGCCAACAGCAAACTTTCCATGCAGGTTCAAATCGCCCAACCAAAAGTGGAATATTTCGACGAATTGGTTGATCGCAATCTCCTGACTAACTTCCGCGAGACCGCAAAACAGTTGAAAGTGAAAGAACGGGCCTTTGTCCAATTTCTGCTGGACAGAAAATATATCTACCGTGATAAACGCGGCAAACTGATGCCATATGCCGAAAAGAGCGACGGCCTGTTCGAAATGAAAGAGTGTTTCAATGAGAAAACCCAGTGGTCTGGTACTCAAACACTTGTCACTCCCAAAGGCCGTGAAACATTCCGATTGCTGTGTCAAGGTCTCTGATTACAAAGAAGTTTGCGCAATTAGAATAGCAGGAAATATGTACCACAAAGCGGACAGAAAGGAGCTTATTCAAATATGCCCAAACGTCGCTATAAGAATTTAAAAAATCTGATGTACGAGCAGGAGATTACTCAACAGCAGCTGTCAAAAATCACAGGGATTCCGCTCTCCACCCTGCGCCGTAGATTTGCAGGACATGAGCCATGGGATTTCGACTATATCGAAGCTGTGGCGCCTGTCCTGAACATCCCATTCGCAAAATGGCTTGACTACTTTTACGATAGAGAGCCGCCCACATGTATTCAGATTGGAGGAACCACGCATGGAAATTGAAATCAAAGTGAGCATCACGCCCCAGCAGTACATACGGCTGGACAACATGGCCCGCAGGATGCGCCGCCCGATGGACAAGGCGCTCGGCTGGATGGTGACGCACCACATGGACAGCATCCTCGAAAACACGCACATCTCAGCGCCGGCAGGGCCGAAGCCAATCGACTGGGGTGCGATCGAATGACGGGCCTTGCATGCATCTGCTTCGGGTTCGTACTCGGAGCAGCTTTCACAGCGGTCTGCCTTCTGGCGGACAAAAAGAAAGCGCCTGCCCGATCTTGCACATCGGACAAGCGCAACCCCAAAGGGTAGCCCACAAGCTACCCTCATTTTAACCGAAAGTGAGGAAAAAAGCAAATGAAATGTTTACTTATCCGGCCCGGGCAGCAGCCTGAAGAAGCGGTCATTTCTGACGATTTGCAATCCATCCAGCGTTTTCTTGGCGGCCCGGTCGAGGCAATTCCTTTCTCTCTGGATTGGGCGGCAATCCTCAGCAATGCGAACGGGCCTTTTCACGAGGATGCCGAACCGAACCGCATTCATAAAGGCAAAATGATTTACGGCCCGTTTCTCGTCGTGGGTGCTGCACGCACCCGATACAAGAGCCTGAATGCCGAGCAGATGGAGCGGTATAAGGATATGTTTAGACTGGATGGTGACGGTGAATGAACCGATACCTCTGCAAGTGCGGCCGGGCGGTAAATAAAAGCACAAATGCCGACAACACGGGGAACCGGGAGACAGAGGGCTGCGAGGGCTGCCCGTATCTGATGCCCTGGGGGCCGACCGAATGGGACCATACACGGCATGCAATGGTTACGGACGTAAAAGGGTATGAATGCCGCATGTCGCCAACTTTGGAATACCGTACGGAATTACGCGGCCATCTTGACGATAAAACGACCATCCGAATCACAAGCCTGGATTTTGATTTTCTTGAACGTGTGAGCGATTGGGTAAAAGAGCATTATCCAAATGGCGAGCTTTACGGCGGCTTCTCCCGGGACCGCATCCGGGCTGTGGAATATGTAGACGAAGGACGGTATCGGTATACGCTTGCCTGCTCGCAAAACAAAAAGGGAATTGCTGCGAAGCGTGCCCTATGGGCTGAATTTTTCGATGAAACCTTTCACCGGAAAGACATGGACGCCGATGCAGAAAAGCAAAAAATTCTGCGCGATATTGCGCAAGGAAAGGCCGCGGCGCACAAAGACGCTGCCGCGACGGATAAGGAGACAAACACTATGCTGATATACAGAGACCCAGCCACGGGCTGGCTGTACCGGGTAAGCCCGCAACCGGAACACGGCTCATATGTGATGCAGTACCGTGACCCGGCGAACAGCGCCACCTGGAAATGGTGTGCGAATTGGAATATCGGAAATATCTATCGCGAAAGCCTAGAGGAAGTTTTGGAGGCCCGTGCGAAACGCGACGGCTGGGAGCTGGTATCCAGTTCAGCGAGCAGTGAGCCGCCGGAGGTTGTGGACAAGGGAGAAGAGTATTCACCTTGTGACACATGTCGCTGCCCGGATTGTATTGACAGCTCATGCCCACAGGCTGGATGTGATAAGACGGACGGAGGCTTCGGGTGCTTTGCACCATACGAAGAGTGTCCGGCGCCGGCAGAAGAGACGTGTCCGGACGAAAGACTGGAGAAGGAAGTGGGAAAATGCAAAAATCAATCTGCCCCGAATGGGGATGCTGCTGCGACCACGGCCGGGAGTGCTGTGCCGGAGCCAGCGGAAACATCGACCACCCCGACGGATGCAAACACCTTGCCGGCCCCCGACTGCCCTGCGGATGCTGGCAGTGCGACACAAAGCCTGTCCGCTGCTGGGCCTGCCTCTTTGGAAGCGGAGCCGGAGGCCACGCCCTTTGACTACTCCGGACTGGACGCACAGACGGTGGCCACGCTGCACAGCGCAGAAAATATCATACGCAGCGCCCGAAAGGAATACGTCATCAAGGTGGCCGACGCTGTGGGCATGGCCCATGATGAACTTGTCCGAAATTCGGACGGGCACAATCAATACAGCGAAGATACCTTTATCGCATGGTGCAAATTCGTCGGAATCAGCAAAAGCACAGCCTATCAGCTTCTGCAGGTCAGCAATCTTCTTGAAAGCAGTACGCCAAACGAACAGAAAATTTTGAAGCAGGCCAGCCCTTCGCTGCTCTACGCCGCCGCCCGTCCATCCGCAGAACCGGAGGCCGTTGCAGCGCTCAAAGGCGGCGATATCAGTACGCATAAGCAGTACAAGGAGCTGGAGGCCCAGCTGAAAGCCGAACGCGAGGCGCGGGAGAAAGCAGAACATGAGACCGAACTGGAACGTAAGGAACGCGAGGACGCGCATGCCGCTGCGCTGAGGTATAAGGCAGAAGCAGACCGGCGGGCACAGGATCAGAACAGGCTGGAGGGGCTTGTGCAGACTGTCACCCATGAGCGCGACGGCGCCCGTCAGGCATTGGCAGCCGCCAAGCTGCGAGGCGACAAGTTGAAAGAGGAAAACGATGCGCTGCGTGAGCAGCCGATCCGGGGCGATTTTGCTGACGCCGACGAAATCGACAGACGCGCCCAGGAAAAGGCCGAAGCGATGACGGCGGAATACCGCGACCAGATCGCCGAGCTGCAGGACCGTGCGGAAACGGGCGACGCAAATGCCTGCTACGACCAGGTGATCCTGGCCAGCCGCGCGCTGGAAAACGCCTGGACCCTCGCAAAATCCGCATACAAGCGTTTGCCGGCAGGCATGCGCGCATATCCGCGCGAAATGCTGCACAATGCCTTTGCCAAATTCGAGGAGGAATTGAAATGCCTGTAAAGATCATCGAGCTGGAAGCTGAAAATATAAAGCGCGTCAAGGCCGTTCAGATCGTACCGGCACTCAACGGCCTGACCATTATCGGCGGCGATAACAACCAGGGGAAAACGAGCGTTCTGGACGCCATCGCCTGGGCGCTGGGCGGAGACAAATACCGCCCGGAGGCGGCGCAGCGCGAAGGCGCCAACACGCCGCCCCGTCTGCATGTCAATCTCTCCAATGGGCTGGTCGTCGAGCGGCGCGGGAAAAACAGTGCGCTGACGGTGTCCGACCCGTCCGGCCGTAAGGGCGGCCAGCAGCTGCTGAACGAGTTCGTGGAACAGCTGGCGCTCGACCTGCCACGCTTCATGAATATGAACGACCGGGAAAAGGCCGACACGCTTCTGAAGATCATCGGCGTCGGAGACCGTCTTGCGGCATTCGACCGGGAGATCCGCGCGCTGTACGACCGCCGCACCACCATTGGGCAGATCGCAGAACAGAAAAAACATTTTGCCGAGGAGCAGGTGGAATACCACGATGCTCCGGATGAGCCGGTCAGTGTATCCGAGCTGATCCGCAGCCAACAAGAGATACTGGCCCGCAACGGCGAAAATCAGCGCAAGCGTGAACGCGCGGCGCAGCTGGCGCAGCATGTAAAGGATCTGCAGGAGCGTGTGGACAGCCTGGCCGCTCAGCTGCAGCAGGCAAGCGAACAGTGCGCCAATGCGATGAAAGACCTGGAGACTGCTCAAAAATCCGCTGAGGACCTGCAGGACGAAAGCACGGCGGAACTGGAAGCCAGTATCCGAGACGCCGAGGAGATCAACCGGAAAGTCCGCGCCAACCTCGACAAGGCACGCGCTGAAGATGAAGCGCGGAGTTATGCCGACCAGTACAAAGCGCTGACGGATTCCATTGATGCCAAGCGGCAGGAACGCCGCGCCCTTCTGGACGGCGCCGACCTCCCTTTGCCGGGGCTCTCCGTGGACGACGGCGCGCTCACTTATCAGGGCAAGCGCTGGGGCGATATGTCGGGTTCTGACCAGCTGCGCGTGGCAACGGCCATCGTGCGCAAGCTCAACCCGGAATGCGGCTTTGTGCTGCTGGACAAGCTGGAGCAAATGGATCTGCGGACGCTGACCGATTTCGGCAGCTGGCTGGCGTCGGAGGGCCTTCAGGCCATCGCAACGCGGGTATCCACCGGCGGCGAGTGCCAGATCATCATAGAGGATGGGCGCGTGCAGGGCGCAGATATCACGCCTGCACCGCAGCCCAGACAATGGACGAAGGGAGCATTTTAAATGGGCAGCTATACAGTTTCATCCGGCGTCATCCATGCGCCGGTAAAAGTGGTGCTGTACGGGCCGGAAGGCATCGGCAAAAGCACCTTTGCGGCAAAGTTCCCGTCCCCCGTGTTCATCGACACCGAGGGCGGCACGAAAAAGCTCAATGTGAACCGTCTGCCGCAGCCCACCAGCTGGGCAATGCTGATGGACGAGGCCAACGAAGTACGGCTGGGGCATATCCCATGCGGCACGCTTGTGATCGACACCGCAGACTGGGCCGAGCGTTTGTGCATCCGGGCCGTATGCGACCGTGCCAATGTGAAAGGCATTGAGGATTTCGGCTACGGCAAGGGCTACACCTACTTAAAAGAGGAGTTCGGCAAACTTCTGGATCTTCTGGAGGATGTGCTGCACGCCGGGCACAACGTAGTCATGACCGCCCACGCGCAGCTTTCAAAATTTGAGCAGCCCGATGAAATGGGCCAATACGACCGCTGGACTATGAAGACGTCCAAACAGGTGGCTCCGCTGATCCGCGAATGGTGCGACATGCTGCTGTTCGCCAATTACAAGACCATCGTGGTAAAGGACGGCGACGGCAAAAACGCGAAGAACAAAGCACAGGGCGGCCGCCGTGTGATGTATACCACGCACCATCCCTGTTGGGATGCAAAGAACCGGGACGGCCTGGCAGACGAGCTTGCTTTTGATTACGCCGCTATCGCACAGGTCATTCCCGTTCCCGGCGGAGCGTCGCCTGAACCTGCACCGCCCGTTCAGCAATTCGGGACGCCCGTAGAAACGCCCGCACCGTTCGCGGCCACGCCGGCCGCGCCGCCGCCCACAAACAAGCCTGTGGATTCCGCGCATAAGCTGGAAGACCAACTGGCGCAGGCCGGCGTGCCGGACAAGCTGCGCCCGCTGATGGTGTCCATGAACGTGACGCCGGACGAGCTGCAGGCTGTTGTAGGGCAGCGCGGATACTTCCCGGCCGATATGCCGGTAAAGGATTACCCGATGGATTTTGTGGACGGCTGCCTGGTCGCTGCATGGGACCAGGTCGCACAAATGATCGTAAACAACCGTGACGTACCGTTTTAACAGAAAGGACTTGAGCAGATGGAAAACTATGCAAATGATGCCGGCCGTGAATTTGGCTGGGACGATGAAATTCAAAATGACAGCCCGGACCTTGTGCTTTTGCCGGAAGGCGAATATCCCTTCGAGGTCACAAAATTTGAACGGCAGCGGCACCCCGGCAGCGCGAAGCTGCCGCCCTGCGCCATGGCCCTGCTGACCATTCAGGTCGACGGCGGCGAAAAAGGCCGTTCCGTTGTGACGCACCGGCTTTACCTGCATACGCGGACGGAAGGTCTGCTGTGCGCATTCTTTGAAAGCATCGGCCAGCGCAAGCACGGGGAAGCCCTGCGTCCGCGCTGGAACGAAGTGAACGGCAGCCGCGGCCGCTGCCGCGTCGGCATCCACGAATACACCAACAAATACGGCGATAAACGGCAGTCAAACGAGATCACCCGCTTTCTTCCGCCGGAAGAGCCGAAGGCGGCGCAGGGTCAGGGCTGGACCCAGGGGAGCTTCTGATGGGCGCGCTGCAAATGCGGCCCTATCAGCAGGCGGCCCGCGAGGCGATCCATGCCGAGTGGAACGATGGACGGCGCCGCACATTGCTGGTGCTGCCCACCGGCACGGGCAAGACCATCGTATTTGCAGCGGTGACGGAGGACCAGGTGCGCAGCGGGAGCCGCGTCCTGGTCCTCGCGCATCGCGGCGAACTGCTGGAACAGGCCGCGGATAAAATCAAACGGAGCACGGGGTTGGCGTCGGCTGTGGAAAAAGCAGAACAGACCTGTCTGGACAGCTGGTGCCGTGTAGTAGTGGGCAGCGTGCAGAGCCTGCAGCGGCCCGCAAGGCTGGAGCAATTCCCTGCCGACTATTTTGGTACCATCATCATCGACGAGGCACACCACGCGATCACAGACGGATACCAGCGCGTACTGGAGCATTTTCCGGAGGCAAACGTACTAGGCGTGACGGCTACTCCGGACCGCGGAGATATGCGCAACCTGGGCGAGGTGTTCGATTCCCTTGCTTACGAATACAAACTTACGCAGGCGATCCGAGAGGGGTACCTGTGCCCGATCCTGGCCCAAACCATTCCGCTGCAGCTGGACATCAGCCAGGTCGCGCTCAGCGGCGGAGATTTCGCAGTGGGCGGGCTCGGCACTGCGCTGGACCCGTATCTGGAGCAAATCGCGGCAGAGATGCAGACGGCATGCGCGGGGCGAAAAACCGTTGTATTCCTGCCGCTTATCAAAACGAGCCGGAAGTTCCGGGACATCCTCAACAGCAAGGGGTTTCGTGCGGCAGAGGTAAACGGGCAGAGCGAGGACCGGACAGAAATTCTGTCCGATTTTTCAAACGGCAAATACAATGTCCTGTGCAACAGCATGCTGCTGACCGAGGGCTGGGATTGTCCCAGTGTAGACTGCATCGTAGTGCTGCGCCCCACCAAAGTGCGCAGCCTGTACAGCCAGATGGTTGGGCGCGGCACGCGCCTGTCTCCGGAGACGGGCAAAAAGGATCTGCTTCTGCTTGATTTTTTGTGGCTCACGGAACGCCATGAGCTGTGCCGCCCCGCGGACATCATCTGCGAAAACCGGGAAGTTTCCCAAAAAATGACGGAGAATCTGGCGCAGGCCGGATGTCCGGAGGATATCGAGCAGGCTGCTGAACAGGCCAGTGCGGATGTTGTCGCCCAGCGGGAGGAAGCCCTGGCAAAGCAGCTCGCGGAAATGCGGCGGCGCAAGAAAAAGCTGGTGGACCCGCTGCAATATGAAATGAGCATCCAGGCCGAAGACCTGACGGGATATGTGCCGTCCTTCGGATGGGAGATGGGACCGCCCAGCGAAAAACAGACCGCGGCGCTGGAAAAGTTCGGCATTTTACCGGACGCTGTTGAAAGCGCAGGCAAAGCCCAAATGCTCCTGGACCGGCTGAACAAAAGACGCGGCGCCGGGCTCACGACCCCGAAACAGATCCGATGTTTGGAGAAGTATGGTTTTCAGCACGTAGGCACCTGGCAATTTTCGGATGCAAAATATATGATCGATCGGATCGCCGCCAATGGATGGCGTGTTCCTCAGGCAATAACCCCAAGCGAATACAAACCCGTGACTGTGTGGTGAATTTATGGAAAATCAAAATGATCTGTTGGCGGCGCTGGAATACGTGCGGGCCGGAAACCTTACCTACGATGAATGGACAGCCGTTGGCATGGGGCTGAAAGAAGCGGGGTTGCCCTGCAGCGTGTGGGACGACTGGAGCGCGCTTGACAGCCAGCGGTACCACAAGGGAGAATGCGCCCGCAAATGGGAGACCTTCAGGGGCGCCAGCGGTGCGCCCATAACGGAAAACAGCATTTTTAAAATGGCCTATGACCGCGGCTGGTCCGGCCCGGTTGGGCATGAACTGAACTGGGACGATGAAATTTCCGCTTCGCATTCAGAAACGATCGTAGACCGCCGCTGGGTGGAAGGCCGTGAACTCCACATCCCGGAACACTGGGACCCCGCCCGTCAGCTGATCGAATACCTGGAAACGCTGTTCGAGCCCACGGAAAATGTGGGTTTTGTCACCGCCAGCTGGATGCGCGATGGGCGGTATCTGCCCACACAAGGGTGCTGGGACCGCACGGCCGGTCAGCTGATCGAAGCCTTGACCCACTGCGGCGGAGACATTGGGGCGGTCGTAGGAGATTATGACCCGGAGGCCGGCGCATGGATACGCTTCAACCCTCTGGATGGTCAGGGTTGCAAAAACGACAACGTGACGGAGTACCGCTACGCTCTGGTGGAAAGCGACGGCCTGGACATCGAGACGCAGAACGCCATCATCCACCAGCTGGAGCTGCCGTGCGCGGCGTTGGTATACAGCGGCAAGAAAAGCCTGCATGCCATCGTGCGCGTGGACGCGCCGGATTATGCCGAGTACCGCCGCCGGGTGGATTACCTCTACTCTGTGTGCCAGAAGAACGGGCTGGTACTGGACCAGGCCTGCCGCAATCCCAGCCGGCTGTCACGCATGCCGGGAGCCATGCGCGGGGAGCAAAAACAATATTTGCTGGAAACCAATTTCGGCAAGGCGAACTGGGGCGAGTGGAAGGATTGGGTGGAATCTGTTACGGATGATCTGCCTGATACGGAGAGCATGGCCGCGGCGTGGGAAAACATGCCGGAGCTGTCCCCGGCTCTGATCGAGGGCGTGCTCCGCCAGGGACACAAGATGCTGCTGGCGGGACCCTCCAAGGCCGGCAAGAGTTTTGCGCTCATTGAACTTTGCATCAGCATTGCGGAGGGTGTGCCATGGTTCGGACGGTTCCGCTGTGCACAGGGAAAAGTGCTGTATATCAATCTGGAGCTGGACCGTGCGAGCTGCTTTCACCGCTTCCGTGACGTATACACCGCAATGGGGCTGAACCCGGAGAATCTGCGCAATATCGACGTGTGGAACCTGCGCGGGGCCAGCGTACCCATGGACAAGCTGGCGCCGAAGCTGATCCGCAGGGCCGCAAAAAGCGGATACATCGCCGTGGTGCTGGACCCGATCTACAAAGTTATCACCGGCGACGAAAATTCGGCCGACCAGATGGCGAAATTCTGCAATCAATTCGATTTGGTGTGCCGTGAGCTTGGGTGTGCGGTGATCTATTGCCACCACCACAGCAAGGGAGCACAGGGCGGGAAACGCAGTATGGACCGTGCGTCCGGCTCCGGCGTGTTCGCGCGAGACCCGGACGCCATGCTGGATATGACGGAGCTGGAGCCCACCGAAGCGATCCGCACACAGATGAAGAACCGTGCAGCCTGCGCTGCGTGCTGCGAACTCCTGGACAAACGCGGCCACGGTGACGCATACGGCCCCGATGATGCATTGAGCAAAACCCAGATGCTGGCCATCTGCAAAGACCGCCTCGGTCAGGCGGACCTGCGTATGCTTGACGCCGAGATCGAACGCGCTGCTGCCCATGCAATGGAAAAAACGGCATGGCGCATCGAGGGCACGCTGCGTGAGTTCGCCCGGTTTGCCCCTGTAAATCTCTGGTTTGACTATCCTGTTCACCAGTTGGACAGCGGGCTGTTGGAGGACCTGCAGCCGGAAACGGACTTCCGCACAGCGGGCCGTGCGGGCGCCGCAAAACGGTGGGCTGCCACGGACAAGGAGGACACGGCAAAGAAAAACCGTAAGGAGTTGGCCACGGCTTTCGAGGCCTGCACTATGGACGGCGAGGTGACTGTCTACGCGATGGCCGAGTACATGGATCTAAAACCCCGAACAATAAAGCAGCGGCTGAAAGCGGATGGCGGATACTGGATCGATGGAGAAAAAGTAGGCCGCAAAGAACCCGGATACAAGGGGTAAGTGAATTTACAAACAGTATTAAACTGTTTTACTATTTGTAATATTTTTGCAGTCATAGGCCTATTTTTGCACGACACTGCACACTGCAAAATTGCAGTTATAGGCCTATAAACTGCAAAATTGCAGTCGTTTATAGCCCTATATATTATATATACGCGTTTGTGTGTGGGTGTCCCCCCAAGTGTGGGGGGCTTACACCGCCCCCACACCTTGGAGGGCCCCTCCCACACATGGGGCGCCGAAAAAAGAAAGAAGGAAAACGAAATGGAATTTTTCCTGCCGATGATACCGCCCACGGTAACGCACCACGACAAGGAATTACGCGCATTCATGAAAGACGGAAAGCCACGGGCTGTGCTCCATGATTCTGCTGAACTGAAAAACGCACGTGCAAAGCTGCATGCCCATCTTGCTGCGCATCGGCCGCCGGAGCGTATGACGGGAGCGGTGAGGCTTTGCGTAAAATGGTGCTTTCCTGTCTGCAGCGGACATCACGACGGCGAGTACCGTACAAGCAAGCCGGATACGGATAACCTGGAAAAGCTGCTCAAGGATGTTATGACGGAGCTCGGCTTTTGGATGGATGATGCCCAGGTGGCAAGTGAGCTGTGCGAAAAATTTTGGGCAGAGATCCCGGGCATTTATATTTTGTTGACTGGATTGGAGGAATAGACCGTGGACAATCTGATAGACCGCGCCGAATTATATAAGCATATCGCTGAACTGGAAGAACTTGCACGGAACCGAGTGTGCGATACGCCAACTAACAGCCCCGCGTATATGCGATATGTGGCACAGCTGAATGAGCGGACATATCTAAAGCATGAAATAGCAGACGCCCCCACCATCGACCCGGTGCACGCGGCAGGCGCGTGCTACTGTCGGGAGTGCAAGCACTGGCAAGAACCCTATGACTATTGCAAAGAGTTTGCGGCAGAGCGCAATCAAGGTGATTTTTGCAGCTACGGCAAGCGCCGGGAGGATTGATATGGAAAGATATACATACTTTGACGGTGGGAAATGGCGGCTTAAAATTGGCGATACAGAATACAGTGGAGACTGGGTTGACCGCCTCGCCGCCTACGAGGAAACCGGGCTGGAGCCGGAGGATATGAAAAGAGCGTTTAACGAGGATGCAATACTAAAATTAGCCGGGCAGGCACTTGGCATGTCACCTGACCGGCTCCGCGAGCTTGCGCAGGCGGAGAAAACGGGACAGCTTGCGAAATTTCCGTTCATCGCGATGGTGGAACGATCGTTGCGTGATGGAACGATGAAACCCATGTCAGACCAAAAGCACAATGGCAGATATGCTGTGGTATACAAGTCAGAGCGCTGGACTTCTCCGCTCATTGACATCTGCGGGACACCGTATAATACGGAACAAGCTGTTGAGCGAATGCACGTGGTTTCTCGCGAAGCCGCCGAGGCCGCGCTGAAGGAAAGGGAGGCTATACAGAATGTTTTGGATAAACAAGACAAGGGCTGAAAAAGCAGCGAAGATTATTGCAGGATATTGCAATAAACAAACGAATTGCGATAAGTGTAGGTTTGCAGATGAAAACGGTGATTGTACGTTGCAAGCAAAAATTCCATCGGATTGGGAAATGCCGAAGGAGGGCGTACAGCATGAGTGAATTTGAACGGCAGATTTATGCAGACCTGAAATCCACAGACCGTGTCTCGCTCTGGGTGGCTAAGTGCATGGAGCTTGCAGAATTTTCATGCATCTTAACGGATGAAGATATTGATGGAATTGCGATGGTATACAAAACGATGCGAAAGAAGGATGACCCATGCAAATCTTGATAAATCTGGCGGTCTTGGCCGTCGCACTGGCGGTTGTGGTCACGCTGGCCTGCATTGCCGCGGGGGATGGACGATGATAAACGAGGCCGATAAAAACGAAATGTGCCGAATGCGCAGGCTTGGCTTTACGCTGGACTATATCGCCAAGGCGACAGGATATTCAGCTTCCAGCGTAGCAAACGCGACCGCGTGCGTGGAACGACCATTGGCAAGCAGCGGGAAGGATAAGCAAATCGAAGCAATGATACATAAGCTTGTGCGGTATCGGCCACCGGGCGCTGGCGTACAGCGCGAAAAGAGTCCGTGCGAACACTGTCAATGGCGAATGAACAAGGAGGACCCTGTTGTCTGCGGAGTTTGTTATCGGGAGGCTTTCAGGAATAATGCAGTACGAAAAACTTAAAAACTACGAACGGTACTGGCGCGCGAACCAAAGCATCGAGCAACGCATCATGTCCATGAAATCCGCAGAAACCAGCGTCACGCCGCAGGCCGGAGACGGCAGCCAGCACATGGGAGCACACGACCCGATGCAGTCCGTTGACAAGCGCATAGACTATTGCGCCTCACACAGCGAAGAATACGCCCAGAATCTCGCCGTAATGCATGAGGTGGATAAAGTCATTGCTTCACTGAAAGACCCGTTAGAACGCGAAATTCTGCGGCTCAGATACACCGATTTCAGATATGGGCAGCAGATGTCCTGGCCTCAAGTAAAGGATGCGCTTTATGGGAAAACGCGTGTAAGCAGAACAACCGTGTACAAGCTGCATGATGATGCCGTACACCATTTCTGTGGAAGCGGACAAGACTGTACATAAATGGACATTACTGTACTTGTGTACCATACAAACAATGCGATACAATATACTTGGAAAAGCGCGTAGAGAAATCTGCGTGCTTTTTTCCTTTCTGCGCTGGGGAACGCCATGACGCTGATCCGTCAAAGCCCGGGCAAGGCGTGGAATGAAAAAGGCGAAAACGAGGCTGGGTTCCCGAATGGGAGTAGGCTTAATGCTTAGAATCCTTTGCCTATGCCGTCTTGCTGGCAGACGTGCCAACCGTGAGAGCCGGTTAATACCGCCGCGGGTCGGGAATATAACCCGCATCAGTTTTATAGCTCATCTGCCATGTGTAGAAGGAGCATACGAAAGCGTCCCAGTCATTGGGCGCTTTTTGCAGAATGAAGTCGCGCAAGCTTCTTGTAGGAGCGTATCATGCGCGCCGGTAGATACAGCAGCCCGGATTGTGATACAGACCCCGCCACGCGAGCCGAAAGGCAGCGTACCATGGCGGGGCCGTTTCCTATGTGCTAGTTCTCCCCTGCCCGCTTGTGCGGGCTTTAATCATATATTCCGAGAGAGGTGGTGACGTGTCGAATGAAAAAAATCTTGTTCCATTCACTGAACGAACAGAGAGCGAACAGAGAGCAATCCAACAGAAAGGCGGCATTGCCTCCGGGGCAGCGCGCCGCCGCAAACGGAGCCTGAAAGAGGCGGCGGACGTATACCTTTCCCTACCTGTCGCAGACCGCCGCCGCTGGAATAAGCTGGCGCGCCGCTGTATCGACCCCGAGGATATCGACAATCAAATGGCAATGATCGTAGGGCTGACTGAGGCCGCAACCGCAGGCGATGCGCGCGCGGCAACGGTGATCGTCAAGCTGTTGGGCGAGGAAACGCCTCGCGAGGATACCGGCGCCGATCAGCTCGCCCGCGCCGCGGAACTTCTGGAGGGCATCGATGGCGTTATCGAGTAAGCAAATTGAGTACCTCCAAAGCTGCAGTCACCGCTGGAACATCAAAGTCGGCGCGACGGGCAGCGGCAAAAGCTGGCTGGATTACGCCGTCGTTGTTCCCAAACGTCTGCTGGCACTTCGTGGGCAAGGAGCTGCGGTGATGCTCGGGAACACCCAGGGCACACTTTCCCGCAATATCCTTGACCCAATGCGTGAGATATGGGGCGAGGGCCTTGTCGGTACCATCAGCAGCGATAATACGGCGCTCCTGTTCGGGCGGCGGGTCCATATCCTTGGTGCGGATAATAAAAAACACGTCGCTCGAATCCAGGGCATGACCATCGAATACGCCTATGGCGACGAAATGACTACCTGGAATGAAGAAGTATTCCAGATGCTCAAAAGTCGACTGCGCTGTGGGCACAGCTACTTTGACGGTACGGCCAACCCCGCAGACCCTCACCATTTTGTCAAGCAGTTCATTGACAGTGACGCCGATGTTTACTGCCAAACATCCACCATCGACGATAACCCGTTTTTACCACCCAGTTTTGTAGCGAACCTCAAAACAGAATATGCAGGGACCGTATATTATAACCGCTTCATTCTGGGCCAATGGGCGGCCGCAGAAGGCATCATTTACCGTCTATTTGCCGACAGCATTGCATCTGATGACAAACGATTTCTGTGGCCCGCAGAGACGGCGCCACGGCCATGGAGAGTGCACATCGGCGTAGACTTCGGCGGCAATGGTTCACAGCATGCATTTGTAGCGACGGGCGTGCTGCAGGGATATACCGGATGCATTGGCCTGCAGAGCCGCAGAATCCCTCCGAAAGACACGGATGTATTGTTCCTGCAGAATCAATTCATCGAGTTCGTTGAAGCCGTGTTCGCGCGCTGGGGTGAGGTCCATGCAGTATATTGCGACAGCGCGGAACAGGTACTGAAAAACAGCCTGCGTTCTGCCCTGCTGCGGACACGCTTCTCGTGGCTCGCAGACCGTATATACAACAGCAAAAAGATTGAAATAAACGACCGCATTCGCCTGACGTCCATTCTGATGGGCGGCGGGCGTTTCTGGTATATGCCTGAGGCCGGAACCCTGCGGGATGCTCTGGCCTCCGCCATGTGGAGCGGAAAGCATCCCGGCATGGATGAGCGGCTGGATGATGGCACAACCGATATCGATACACTGGACGCTTTTGAGTATACGATCGAGCGGGACTATAAACGCTATTTGAGGTTGACGGAATGAATATCACACAATTCATCAAATATCTGAATAAAGAAAAAGGCTGGGAGCTGCAGGGGCAATATTATGCCATCATCGACGAGTGGCGGCAATGGTGGCGCGGGAATTACGCGCCGTTCCACTGCATAAAAGAATCCGGGCTGGATGGGAATATCCATACACGTGATATGTACCGTCTGCGTATGCCTAAGCGGGCGTGTGAAGACTGGGCCAGCCTGCTCCTGAACGACAAAACCACCGTGACCGTGGATGACAAGCAATCAGCAGAATGGCTGCTCGGAGACAATGCACAACAGACCGGCGGAGAGCTTGGCCGCCTCGACTTCTGGCACAATGCCAATACGCTGGTGGAGCTTGCATTCCGCAGCGGTACCGGAGCTTTTGTGCTGGGCGTTGAAAACCTTGCCGTAATTGGCGGCATCGCGCAGAACTCGAAAGAAGCGCGCATCTGCATGGATTACCTCCCAGCTGAGTGCATTTTGCCTTTGACGATACGCCACGGAAAAATCATTGACACGGCATTTGCTTCCGAGGTGGTCGTTGGTGGGAAAAACTGTATTTACTTACAGACGCACAAGCTGACAATGAAAAACGGAGTGCAGCAGTATACCATCACGAACGAATATTTCACCAGTGAAAGCGAGGACAGCGAAAACGCCGAATACAAGCCGGCGCCGCTGCCTGCAGGCATGGTAAAGAGCTTTTCCACCGGGAGCGATGTTCCGTGGTTTTCCATCTTTTCACCCAACATCGTAAAAAACATCCCACTCGGCCCGGGGCTGGGCATAAGCGTTTTTTCGGAAGCGCTTGACCAGGCTAAACACTGCGATCTTGCTTTTGACAATTACTGCCGCGACATTTATCTCGGCGGAAAAAAAGTATTCTACAACAAAAATCTGCTGAAAAGCATTATTGACGGCGACGGAAACGTGCATTATTTGCCGCCGGACGATATACGGCAGCAGCTTTTTGTACATGCGCCGGGCTCGGACCCTGAGGCAGAACCGGCTTGGCACGAATACAACCCGGACCTGCGCACGGAAGCGAACAGCCAGGCGGTGCAGGACGCTTTGGATTATTTCAGCTTCAAGGTCGGCCTTGGGACACACCACTACCAGTTCAACGCCGGGAATATCGCCACCGCAACACAGTATACCGGAGACCGGCAGGATATGGTGCAGCATGCAAACCGGCATCAGATAAAAATCGAGGCGGCGTTACTGCAGATCCTGCGGGCCATGCTGTGGGTCGGAAAGGTGCTTACCGGCGCTCCGATCGATGAGAATGCGGCGGTTACCATAAATTTCGACGACAGCTATATCTCCGATGCGGAGACGCGCCGCCAGCGCGATAAGGACGATGCCCTGAACGGTTTTGTGCCCAAATACGTGTATAACATGGAATGGCGCGGAATGAGCGAGGAAGATGCAAGAGCGGCCGTGCAGGAGGCAGCAAACGAAACCGACGGCGGCGAAACGCTGGGCTTTGGCGGTGACGGCTGATGCTCACACCGGAATATCTGGACACGTTACCGGATACCCTGGTATCCTTGTGGCAGCGCGTGGAAGACGACATTCTGCGCGATATAGCCAGACGCATTGGAAAGATGGATACTGTAACGGAAACAGCCGCCTGGCAGTTGTGGAGACTGGAGCAAACCCGGGCGCTGCGCACTGATATTGTCCGCTTGCTGGCAAAATACAGCGGCAAAAGCGATACGGAAATCCGACGCCTGCTGCAGGAGGCCGGAACACGGACGCTGGCCAGCGACGATGCACTTTACCAGGCCATGGGGCTTGACCCACCCAACGTAAACACCTCACCCGCACTACTCAACTTGCTGAACGCCGGATATCGGCAGACGCGGGGGACGTGGCAAAACTTTACCCGCACGACAGCGAATACGGTCACACGACAGTTTGAAAATGCACTCGACCGCGCATGGCTGCAGGTGTCTTCCGGGGCATTTGATTACAAGACAGCCATAAAACGCGCTGTGGATGGACTGTCGCAGGATATGAAATATATCACGTACCCGACAGGCCACAGGGACACACTGGAGGTGGCTGTGCGGCGGGCAGTGCTTACGGGTGTAAACCAGACAGCATGCAAGCTGCAAATAGCCCGGGCTGACGAAATGGGCTGCGAATTTGTGGAAGTGAGCGCACACAGCGGCGCGCGCAGTGATGGCAGCCGCGGCCCTCGTGACCACGCCTGGTGGCAAGGCAAAGTATATCATCGCGGCAGCGCTGTTGAATACAACGGGGAACGCTACGAGAGCTTTGAAGACGCCACCGGCTACGGCACGGGCGAAGGGTTGTGCGGTTGGAACTGCAGGCACAACTTCCACCCATTCTGGCCGGGCATTTCAGTGCCCAATTATACGCCGGAGCGTCTGGCTGAATTGAATGCACGCAATATCGGGTACAACGGCAAAATGTACACCCGGTACGAGATTGACCAGCAGCAGCGGGCACTTGAGCGCCGAGTGCGGGCAGCAAAAAGAAAATACCTGGCTGAAAGCGCAGCAGACGTGGATACCGCACAGGCCGCTGTGCAACTGAGCTACGCACGTCATAAACTGAAAGCCTTTGTGCAGGCCACAGGCGGCCGTGCAGACAGCGCGCGGGAAGGCGTGAGCGGGTTCGGACGGATCCAGGCGAGCAAAACTTCATGGGCGGCCAGAAAGCTGGGAATGGGCACTTCTACGCTGAAGTCCAAAGACGCCATGCGCGCGCAGCTTTCCGCGCTTACCGATGCGGAGCGGGCGCAGCTTACGCAGTACACGGGGTTTGACGCAACGGCCATCAACAGCGCGATCCGCCACGGGCGAATCAACGCCGCAACACAGGAAAAAATCTCCATTCTGGACAGTGCTCTGGCTAAAGGTACTATTCCGAACAGCATCACGCTGTACCGCGAGACTTCGCTGAGCTTTTTGGAGCTGGACGGCGGAATCCATGTAACCCGCGACAACATAGGGCGATGCAAAGGCAGAATAATTCCTAACCGTATATTCACTTCGACCAGTTTCCGTCAGCTCGGACTGCCGGGCCGTGACACGGTGATCGAACTGCACGTGCCCGCCGGGTACCATGGCGCGCTGTATATACGGGACCTTGCTCACCCACAGTATAAGCTACAGGATGAGGTCCTGTTCGCGCGCGGACTGAAGTATAGGATCCTTTCCGTTGACGCCTCTGGAGAACGGGTGTATATTAAAGCTGAGGTGATCAAAACATGATTCGGGAAGAAGATATCAGCCCATCTATGGCCTATCCGGATGTCTGGGGAGAGCCTATTGTGCCTATGTGCAACGGCTGTAAATTCTGGCAATATCAAAAAGATGTCTGTAAAAGATATCCAAAAGGAATCCCCGGCTCGATCCGATACGAGGAATATCACGAGTGCCCGGAGTTTGAGTTTGTCCCAGAGGATGACATCAACTATAAATATGTGAAAGCTAATATCGAGCGCCTGAAAAAATAACCGCTTTTGAATTATAAGACGAAACCACCACTCCACTCATGGGCGGTGGTTTTTTCATGCCCAAATTCAATAGCACAAGGTCCACCCTCCGGGGCGGGCCTTTTGTTATGCCCTGACCGGCTGCACGAGGCCGGAGAGGGCTCCATACTACCCCTTGCGCTGGGGATACAATACGCGCCCCGCACATACCGGGACTGGCCGGATAAAAAAGGATGGCGGGCTGAAAGGAGTTTTTTATGCTGGAGTGGTTGAAAACCATCCTCGGAGACCACTACACCGAGGACATCGACAAGCAGATCAGCGCCGAGATCGGCAAGGGGTTTGTGGCCCGTGCTGATTTCAACAGCAAAAACGATGAGCTGAAGACCGCGAATGACACGATCAAGGAGTTGCAGGAGGCCGCAAAAAAATTTGACGGCCAGGATGTAGAGGGCCTTAAAAATCAGCTGAGCACGCTACAGACCAAATACGACACCGATATCGCGGCCGTGCGCAAGGTCAGCGCCATCGACATCGCGCTCGCCAACAGCAAGGCGAAAAGCGGCAAGGCCGCACGCGCTTTGCTCGACCTGGACGCTGTAAAGCTGGACGGCGACAAGCTGCTGGGATTTGACGATCAGCTGGAAGCTCTGAAAAAATCCGACCCGTGGCTGTTTGACACCACGGATACAAACCCCGGTCAGGACGGCACCGGCGTACACGTCGATACCGGTGCAGAACACGGGCAGGGCGGCAGTGCCGCACCGTCTGACGGCGTGACCGCTGCTTTTGCCGCGCTCAATCCTGACCTCAAACTGTAAAAAAGGAGAAGTGAATCAATATGGGAGGACCTACTAATACGCATACCCTTCAGGACCGATATTCCCCGCTTGTGGACGCCAAGCTGCGCAACACGCTGGTAACGAAAGACAACCTCATTTTCAACAACCGCTATGAGGGTAATCCCAAGGCAGGCAAGGTGAAGATCCCGGTGCGCGACACTGAGGCGGAGGTTTCCAAATACGACCGTGCAAACGGGCTTTCCCCCAAGGCTGGCGGCACCACATATCTTGATCTGGATATCGACAACGATGTCGCTGTGAACGAGCTGATCGACGGATACGAAGCGAGCGCCGTGCCGGATGGCATCGTAGCCGAGCGTCTGGACAGCGCGGGCTATGCCCTGGCGGAAGTCATTGACACAACCAGCATTAAAACGCTGGAAGCTGCGGAAAACGCCAATATTTCCACAACGAAAACGGCTTGTACAGCCTCCACCGCTTACAAAGAGGCACTGGCCGCCAAACGCACAATGAGCCGCTGCGGCGTACCCAATACCGGCCGCTGGATGATCGCTGCGCCCGAATATCTGGAAGTTCTGATGCAGGACCCGCTGTTCGTCAAGCAGGGCGATCTTTCTCAAGAGCTGGTAAAACAGGGCGTCGTGGGCCGCATCGCTGGGTTCAACGTATTTGAAAGCAATAACATGCTGTACAAAGACAAAACCTTCGCGTCGGGAAAAGAAACCACGACTGAGTTTATCTGCGGCCATCCCAACTGGTGCCACCGCGTGATGGAGTGGCAGATACCCGTGCATAAGCAGGACCTGGCGGGCTCCGGCAAATACATTGGCGCCTCTGCAGTGCAGGGCCGCAAGGTGTTTGGCACGAAAGTATCCAAAGGCCAGACGCTGTACATCAAGCGCATCGAGACCGCTGTAAGCGGCGGCTGAGAGGTGTCCTATGCTGTACTGTGATTATGACACTTACACCGCCATGGGCGGTGCTATGAGCGCAGAGCAGTATGGCGTGTGGGGGCCGCGAGCTTCCCGAAAAATCGACGAGCTGACCCTCGGCCGTGCCGAGGGCCACGCCGCCGACCTGAAAACGGAGCTGGAAGACGCCTGCAGCCAGATGGCTGACGCGATGCTGCAGCAAAGCAATGCGCGCTCACGCAGCGCCGGCGGGCTCCTTACCGCGGCGAGCAATGACGGATACAGCGAAAGCTATGCCGCCGTTGGCGCCGCCGGACGCGCCGCTGCCGGTGCGCTGTATGATATCCTGTCCGATTCTCTTGGCACAGACCCTTACGGGCTGCTGTACCGGGGGTGTTGCTGATGCTTGGCGCCGACAAAACCGTAACTATAACCCATTTCGGCTACGACAGCGGCACAGATACCGATATCGAAACCACGCGCACGCTGAGAGGGTGCAGTTGGTACGGAAAGAACAAAGCGTCTGCCGGTGCAACCGGTCTGCATCCTGTGCGCGTGTATCAATGCCGCATCCCGGAGGAAGCTGTTTCCGGCTCCCCTCTGGAGATCGCTACCGGCGACAAGATCACCTGCGGAGATATCACAGCCACGGTGCTCGACTGGCATGACAACCGCGGCCGTCCATCTCCACACTGGTATGTGGAGGCGAGCTGATGCCCATAGAATTTGACGCAAGCCTGGAATTTGACAGCGCCAGCCTCATCCTTGAGCGCCACGGGCTCGCCCTTGGCGGCCCGGCTCAAACGTTCGTGGACAGTGAAGTCATCCGATACTGTGACCCAAAGGTACCGTTTGAGACCGGCATGCTGAAAGACAGCGCGCTGGCGGCGTCCGTTATCGGGCAGGGAACCATAGTGTACGACACGCCATACGCCAGACGGATGTACTATAACCCTCAGTATAACTTCAATGAAGCGCCCGAACGCGGCGCTTACTGGTTCGAACGGACCATGGCAGAGCATAAGGAGGATATCGTCAGCGGAGTTCAGGCTATCGTAGGAGGTGGCGGTAATGGGTGACGCACTGACGGCTGCACGCACATGGCTGCGTGAATGCCCACTGATAGACAAAAATGACCGATTTAACGTCAATTATCTTGGCGACCGGGCGGTAGAGTACGCGCTCACGCTGGCGAGTGAAACCCATAAGGAAGATGTGTGCGGGTACGATATCGCCACGTATAACATGGTGTTTCTGGCCCGTCTGCCGTTCGGAGCTCACATGGGGACCAATATCGCTTCTGCGGAGCTCTTTTCAGGACTTTCCAGATGGATCCGCGCACAAAACCGGACGCGCCGATACCCCACAGGCATCGATGGATACCATGTCGAACGCGTCAGCACAGCGAACGCCGGAGTTATCGTTACTGCCGGCGCAAACACCGCAGAATATCAATTACAAATTCAACTGATTTTAGAGGAGGCATAACCATGGCGGATACCGCAGCTGCTATCAATCTTGCGAACGGCCTTAAGGCCGACCGTAAGCTCGAAATGATTTTTGTAAATATGGGGACCGGTGAAACCGAAGAGTGGGAGCTTCTTGGCCGCGGCGTAGAGGATGCAAGCGTAGCATTCAATCACGACACGAACCAGACGACCGACATTCTCGGCATTACCGACACGGAGGTAAGCCCCGCAAAGCCTGAGCTCGACCTTGACCCCTGTACCATCCGCGGTGGGCAGAAACTGAGCGCAAAGCTTCTCGACATCGAGCGCCGCAACGCCATTGCAGAGCTGGGACAGTTCACCATTCTTCATGTGCACTGCTTTCTCGGCACTGCATCCGCATTCACCGCTGAAAAGCACACCAACTGCACAATCGTACCGCAGAGCCTTGGCGGAAGCACCTATGTCGGCATGCCGATGAACGTGTATCTCAGCAATGAAAAAGTCCTCGGCACAGCTACTGTCGCAAACGGCGTGCCTACTTTCACGCCGACCACCGCAGCATAACAGGAGGGATGCGCAATGGCAACGCTTAAAATTGACCTTGGGCTCAAGAGCTTTGAAGTTTGCGACACCGACGGGAATACCCTCGGCACGATCCGTTTTAACCCTTCCGACCCGGGGCTGCTGCCCCGGTGGAAGGACGCCGAGAAGCGCGTGCGCGAATTGGCAAGCACTCCAGAAGGAGAATACGACACGGCGGACGGTCTGGCCATGCTTGACCGCGAGGTGAAAGCGCAAATCGACCATGCTTTCGGCACGCCGGTTTCGGAAGTGTTTTTCCAGCAGGTCAGCAGCCTTGCGATCTGCGAGGACGGCAGCATGGTACTCGACCACGTTCTGCAGGCTGTTGAACCTATTATTCTGGAGGCACAGAAAACTGCACAGGCCAACAGCGAAGCCCGCATTAAAGCGCATACCGGAAAATACGAGGGTAAGGCCATCGGCCTTGCGCCCGAACAGCGGTGAGCGCGTGGAGCCTGCCCACGACCGCGACTGTTGACGGAAAAGAAACGCCCATCCGCTCGGATTTTCGCGCCGTGTTGGATGCACTGGCTGCATTGGATGACCTGGATCTGACAATGCCCGAAAGGGCTGCCGCATGCGTGCGTATACTCTATCCCAAATGGAAGGATATCCAAGATTGGGACGGGGCTTTCAAAGCAGCCATGGAGTTTATCAATCTGGGAGAACCCACGCCTGAAAACCAGCCGCCCAAGCCAAAGCTTGTCGACTGGACAAAGGACGCGGGATTGATCGCCCCCGCCATCGATGCGGTGCTCGGATATTCCTGCCGCCGGTGCGATTACCTGCACTGGTGGGAGTTTATCGGAGCATACAGCAGCATCGGGCGGGGGCTTTTTGCTACCGTTGTGGGCATACGAAGCAAACGGATAAAGGGCCAAAAGCTGGAAAAGTACGAGCAGGAATTTGTCCGGGACAACCCGGACCTGATAAGCACTGCACCAACGCTGACCTCGGAGGAGCAGGCATTTTTTGAACGATTGGGGGTGTGAGCATGGCGGACGCAAGAATCGTAATAGACACCAAAATACGCAAAGAGCAGGCGTTGAAAGACCTTGCTGTATTGCAAAAAGATGCAAAAAGCACCGCCGCAGAAATAGCCAGGCTCGACCAAAAACTGGCGGCTGCAAAAAGCGATACAAAACTGGCGGACAACCTCCGGCAAGCCCAAAAGGCTGCTGCGGATACCGCTGCGGAGCTTGAAAGGGTCAACACAAAGCTGGAAACCGCAAAACAGACAGAGCTTGCCAAAATCAAAGCCACACCAGGGTTTCAGAACTTTAAGCCCTCGACGCTTTCGAGCATGGCAAAAACCAACGCAATGCTCAACAACCCGGAGGCGGTAAAGCAGTCAGAAGCGCTCGCTGCAACGCTTTCGAAACAGGAGGCGGCGGTAATCGCGGCAAAGGCCGCAGTAGACGCGCATGCACAGAGCACGCAGCATATGGCCGCAGCGCAACAGGTTTTGCGCGAACGGTTGGACGGAATCAATGCCGCAATGGGCGCGCAGCAAATAAAGGCGAGAGCTGCAAGTGCCATGTCGAGCTTTGTTCTGGGTATTTCTTCCTTTGCGCGCAAGGCACACCGCGCTGTCAGCCGACTTTCCGACGGTTTCAAACGCCTTACAGCACGAACCAAGCTGGGTGGAAAGGCAGTGGGACATTTCGGCAGCCGGCTGCGTGAAATTGCGCTCGGTGCATTGATATTTAATGGGATCTCCAAAGCACTGCGCGGCTTCGTGACCGGAATGAACAATGCGCTCACGAAATCCGGCGCATTTACAGCTGCCCTTTCCAACCTCAAGGGAGCCGCCCTGAATGCTGCTGCGCCGCTCGTCTCAGCGCTCACTCCAGCCCTGACCGCTATTGCAAATGCCGCAGCAATCGCGCTGTCGTACATCGGCAGGCTATTCGCTTTTTTCAGCGGGAAAAGCATTGCAAGCCTGAAATCCACCGCAAAGGCCATGGGCGGAGTGGCCGCCGGTACGAATGCCGCAAAAAAAGCGCTGGCCGGTTTCGACACCATCAACACGCTGGATACCAGTTCCGGTTCTGGTGGTGGCAGCGCATCACCGCCAAACCTTGCTTACGAGGCAAGCAATCCGTTCCTCGACAGCCTGACGGATGCCATCAAGGGCGGCGATTGGGCCGGAGCCGGTACAATGCTTGCGGACAAGCTCAACAGTATTATTGCCGGCTGGGACGCCTATGGCTGGGGGCAGAAACTGGGCGGGATGCTGCAGAACGGGATATCGTTTGCGTTCAGCTTCTTTACCACGTTCGATTGGAACGGGCTTGGGGCCAAGCTGGCCGGCTTTGTCAACGGCCTTCTGAACCAGGTGGACGGCGCACAGCTTGGCGCACTTTTCGCGGCAAAATTCACAATTGCGATACGTACACTCGGCACTTTTCTCGCGAACCTCGATTGGGCAATGTTGGGCGCACAGATCAGCAGTTTTGCGATCGGCTTTATCGATGCTCTTGCAGAGGCCATTCAAAGTGTGGACTGGGGAAAAATCGGAGAAGGGATATTGGATATGCTCGAGGCCATCGATTGGGCTGGCCTTCTGCGTTCCCTCGGCGGCCTCATTGAGCCGCTGCTGCCATCACTACTGATGGGGTTGGTGATTTTTTCCGGCCTACAGCTGCTCCATATGTTCGGCGCCCAACTTCTGCCCATGCTGCTGTCTGGGCTTGGCTCCTGCATCAGCACTCTTTTCACAAGCATATTGCCCCATGTCGTCTCCGGCATAGGCACGCTGCTCTCTACCATCGTTGCGGCTATTGGTTTGTGGCCGACAATCCTGCTTGGGCTCGTCATCCTCTTCATTGCCGTTATCGCCAAATGGGGTGACCAGATACAGGCGAAACTGCAGGAGATCGATGCATTTCTGCAAAATATCTTCGTGACTGACTGGAGCCAAAGCTTTGGCATCCTGGGAAATCTGCTGAACGCGTTTTTTGCGAACGTAAAAAACATTTGGAACAGCATCAAACTGATATTCGATGGCATCATCGACTTTATCCGCGGCGTGTTTACGGGAGACTGGGAACGCGCATGGAAAGGAGTCAAAGAAATCTTTGCCGGTATCTTTGGTGCTCTAAAGGCCATCGCACTCGCACCCATTAATGCAATTATAGGCATCCTGAATGGTCTGATCGACTCCATCAACTGGGTCATTGAGAAAGTCAACGGCATATCGTTCACAAACCCGTTTACCGGGAACACGGTAGGCTTTAACTTCCCGAGTATCGGAAAAATCCCCTACCTTGCCCAGGGCGCGGTCATTCCGCCGAATCGTGAGTTTATGGCCGTTCTGGGTGACCAGAGCAGCGGCACCAACATCGAAGCCCCGCTGGAGACCATCAAGCAGGCACTGTCCGAAGTGATGACGCAGCAGGGCGGCGGAGATATCACCATCAAATTCACCGGAGACCTTGCCCAGCTGGCAAGAGTGCTGCACCCGGTCATTGAACGTGAGCAGCACCGCAGAGGAACGAGACTTGTAAAGGGGGTAGTGTGAGGATATGGCTGCACAACCTCCTACTTTTCTTCTTGACGGCAAGGCGTATAACGTGCTGGTGACCAGCCACAGCCGTTCATTTTCCATCCTGGACAGCGAAAAAACCGGACGAACCGCCGACGGTGAGATGTTCCGGGACGTCATCGGTACTTTTTACAACTACAAGATGACCATCCGTGCACGGGCAAACGGCGTCGGGGCGGCGGATCTGGACGCTCTGTGGGACATTTTGAGCGAGCCGACCGTATCCCATGTGTGTACATTCCCATACAATCAGGGCACCATCACACAACGCATGTACATCACGAGCGGCGAGCAGGCTCTCATCAGGCTTGACCCAGACCACACGCAATGGGGCGAGATACAGCTGTCATTCGTCGCCATGAGCCCGAGGAGGCGGCCCAAATGAGTGTGTATGCGAAATACCTCGACTATCCTGTAGGGGCACAGGACGCCGGCACAGCCGCTTGGATCGGCGGACAGGGCTTCTGCAGTAGCTCTCGGCTGATGGCGGGAGTGGATGATGTAGCAGTAGCTACACTGGAGCCGGGAGAATGGGTATTGGACGGCAGCCGGACAGTGACCGACGGGGAGCCCACGGCCTGCTGGAGCCTCAACCGGAGCGACGATGATTGCATGTTTGAGACGCCCCCCGAGATAGACATTACTTTCACCGCTCCGTACACCGCAACCGGCCTGACGTTCACGTTCAGCCCGTCCACCGGGCAGTATTGCAGCAAACTGCGGGTGCGGTGGTATAGCGGCACCACGCTGCTGGCTGACACGACAGCAGAGCCTGACGACCCACAGTGGGTACTTACACAGACGGTAGAGAGCTTCGACCGCATCAACATTCAACTGCTGGCGACAAACCACCCCGGGCACTTCGCCAAGCTCACCCAGTTACGTATTGGCCAACTGATTACACTGGACGAAACTGAACTCACCCGAGTACAGTACCTGGCCGAGGTCGACCCGGGGATGACTGAACTTTCGGTGGATGAGTTCACATTGGAGTTCAACGACCGACACGGGCGAGACTACGCACCGCAGGAACACCAGGCAATTGAGCTGTACGTGGATGGCGGTCTGCGGGCCGCACACTACATACGCACCTCGACCCGGGAAGGCTCGCACTTCTACACTTTCACCACTCAATCCATCCTCGGGCGGCTGGACGACGACTTCCTCGGGGGCGTCTACGAAGCCGTCCCTGTGGCAACTTTGTTAACCGGCATCCTGGGAACCATCGAATACAGCCTGGCCGAGGATTTCACCGCCGCCACCATCAGCGGATACCTGCCCATCTGCACGCGCCGGGAAGCACTCCAGCAAGTGGCGCTTTCCATTGGCGCCATGGTTACTACGCAGGGAGGATACGCGGTGCGGTTCATACCACGACCAGACGGAGTGGCATCCACCATCCCGGCATCCCGGATCTTTCCCGGGGCCGGGGTTGAAACCGCCTCCCGGGTTGCTCGCGTAGAGGTGGTCGCACACAGCTACGCTGCCGGGGACGAGACAGAAGAACTCCTGCGCTCAGAACCGATATCCGGAGAGGCTGTGATGTACACTTGGGACGCACCACACTATGGTTATGCTATCACGGGAGGCACATTGGTGGATAGCGGCGCCAACTGGGTGACGATCACCGCCGAGGGCGAAGTCACCCTGACCGGCAAGAAGTACATCCACACCACGCGCACGCTGGCCAAGGCAAATCCGCAGGCACTCGCAGCAGAACGCGGCAATGTGGTGCGGGTGGAGCAGGCCACGCTGCTGACTGTTGAGAACGCCGCAGCGGCGTTGGAGCGGCTGTATGCATTCTATCTGCTACGACAAACCCTGACCGAAGAAATCGTAGTGAATGGGCAACAGGCCGGCGAACGAGTGGTCAGCTACAGCAACTGGGGCCGGAACATTGACGGGTTCGTCACCCGGATGGAGCAGGACATCACTCGGAGTGCAGTGACCGCCGCAATTACCGTGGTAGGGCTGGAGCTGCCCGCACAAACCGCAGTTGGGTATGCTGGCCAGATGTTTGCTGCCGAGGAGGTAATATTTTGATAGATCTTGTGATTGACCGCACGGAAACAGACGTCCTGCTGGGCAACTCTAAGGGGATATATCAAGCCGAGGACCTCAACCGGGTAGGACAGGCGGTGGAAGAACTGGCTGCACTGCTACCTCAGCTCGATCTACAAACAGCAGTGGCGCCGAAAACCGACTGGGCGCCGCCAGAGGCATATGACCCAGACAAATGGATACGCACAGCAAATATGGCCGTGTATTTGGAGAACGTGACGACCTTACTGTCTACTATGGGGATTCTCGCTCCGGCGGATTTTCCGGTGGACATGAACTTCTTGACCTACCGTGGGGCGAACGCCATAGAGAAAGCGCTCCTGCAAGTGCACGACCGCATCTGCGGTATTCAAAACGCTTATCAATACAGCGGCGCAGCATACGCCGGAGAGGAGACAGGATTATGACGGACCGAGTACCTGGCGCGCCGGGACGGTACACAGCAACCATTACCGCAAGTGACCTGCAAAAACTACAGGCCGGAGAAGCTTTCAACATCACTCTGACACGCAACGATGCGCCGATAACCGAGGGCACACCATACAGCAAGGCAGCGGTGCTTCCAGACGCATTGGCCTCCGTGTTATGCCCTGACGTAACAGACCCCAGCCCCGCGGACGCATTTTCTGCACTGCTGGCTTTGCTGAATGCAATCGGCGCAGACGGTAGTTCAGTAATTGGAATCGAACACGGCGGCACGGGAAAAGCAACTGCTGCTGAAGCCCGGTCCGCCCTCGGAGCCGAGCCCGCCTTCACGAAAAACAACGCCTTCAACAAAAACTTCGGCAGCGCGGCGGGTACCGTGTGCCAGGGCAACGACGGCAGGCTTTCCAATGCACGGCGGGCCAGCAATATATCAATGAGCCTGTCCGGCACCACGCTGACAATCAACTATTCGTGAGGCGGTGAGGGCATGGCTTTGGTTTTCAACAATGTTACAGTGCCGCAGAGCGGAGAGGTGCGTTTCAATAACACAGCGCTGGCGGCTGTCAAAATGGGGGCAACGGAAGTTTGGAAACGACAAAAAACGGTCTACCCCGGCGTACCGGTTGCGAATACACAGAACCTTGGATATGCCGCATATTTTACCGTTACTAATAGTGGCTCAGATATTAAAGTTGACGCATTCGGCGGCACAGAACGAGGATACGGACGCGTTATGCTTGGTGGATTTAGCACAATAGGTTATTCACAAATATATTTTGCCAATCTCCGGGCATTTATCACAAATAGCTTTTCCCATATCAAGGTGGCATTGAGTGATATAAACGGGAATGTTGTTCAACAGCTTATTTATTCCGAAGCAAACGGATTCGACACAACATATACCGCAAGCACTAAATTCAACATAAACTCCCCAAATGGGAATTACTATTTAATGTTAGAAGTTGAATCCGGTGCTACACACTTGGGAAAGAACGCGACTATTTTAATGAACGGATGCTATTTGATTTAAAATGGAGGA
>CDZV01002308.1_pt1 | contig 33291 bp, 25 predicted proteins | sample 554851 | NCBI WGS metagenome assembly CDZV01 (sample SAMEA3182090, study PRJEB8094) | gut metagenome | biome: human; feature: gut; material: Stool; isolation source: human stools | place: Canada | collected 2013-03-12
TCGCTTGAGGCAAAACGATAGTTTTGGTTGAAAGAGTCCCAAGCGCGATCGACATCTTTAAAATCAGATACTGGCAGCTCCTGATTGCGCTGTTCAATCACCTCCATAATATACAAAATTGCATCAATATCAGATTCTTCGCCGTCTGGAAGCTGAGAATCCTGCCGGAGAATTTCGTTTAATTCCGCAGTACTCATCTCGTCAAACTTTGAAAAATCTCGATGGAAATGCTCTTTGGATTCCGACATATCTGCGAACCCCCTTTGTCTTATATATGTACGCAACTGATTCATTGGGGACATCAATTAAAAATCTTTTTCAATTATTTTTTGAAGCCTCTTTTTCGCACGCTGTACGCGCTTTTTGCAGGCTTCAACCGAGATTCCCAATTCTTCCGCTGCTTCCAGCATGGAGTATTTGCGAATAACTATATTGATCAGAAGCTGAAAATCGTCTTTTCCCAAAGCATCCGAGTAGGCCGCATGGAATTCTGCGGTTTCCACATTCGCCTTTGCTTGTGGTTCGCACACGGACATGGCTACAAGCAGCGCGTTGCTCAGTCTGGCTTCGGTTTGCTGCCTGTTGCGAATTACATTTTTCAGTGTATTGATGAGCCAGCCGCGCGGATTCTTACTGTTCATCAAACTATCCGGCTTTATGCACGCAATTCGAAAAGTGTCCTGTACGGCCTCTTCCGCAAGCGTCCTGCTTCCCAATGCATTCTTTGCGTAAAAGCACAAACGAGTGTACATCTCCCGGTATAGTTGTTCGATATATTTCTCTTCTTCCTGATTTAAGCTCATGTTATATCCTTCTTAGCAAAGAGAATCACACAATACCCTTTATTCCAACCCCGAAAACTCTTCAATACAAAGCCGAACCAACCGTTCCACTGCAATTATAAACGATTCCGGCTTATCCCTCAAGAGCGCCTCAATATTTCGGATGCGTGCATCAGGCTGTTCCGGATACAGCAGATAATCCACGCTCACACCCAAAGAATCTGCCAGATCATATAGCACAGAGAGACTGACACCCTTATTGCCGCGTTCGATATTTGCGCAAAATGACGTGCTGATGCCTGCTTTCTCAGCAAGCTGTTCTTGCGTCAGTCCGCGCTGCGTTCGCAGCCGCTGCAGATTTGTTCCGATTATTGTAGCAATTCTCTTGTCCATGTCAACCACTCCTTGCGGAATAATTATATTTTCCACAAGAGATACTCGGAATAATCCAATAGAGCGTATTTTTATTTCTCGCAGAAATAATAACAAAAAACAAGCTTAATTGTCCCCATATGGCATAATTCGGACATATATTAAACATATAGATAAAATTGTGAAGGTCTGCTACTTATAGGAAGAAAAAGTATGCAGTTGCCAGGAAAACGCGATATAATAGAATAAATATACTGTTCAGGTGCCCATTTCTAAAGGGAGTGGGCTCAATGCGGAATGGGGTGAGAGTCCCCGCGAACCGGTCACTGTGAAGCTCCAACTACGGGAGATAAGTCAGATACGCGCCTGTGCATGGAATGGAAGCGACGCCTCGTCAACGGTCTGCTTCTTGCCGACAGAACAGTATCTGCCGGCGGGAGGCATCCGCAGAGCTGGGCTTTGCGGGTGCCGATTTCGTTATCCAGGCAAAAAAATTCACGTAAAGTGTTCCACTTTACGAGATAAACACCAGGACGCTTGTGATACCAAGACTTTCGGCGATCGCCTGACCAGAAATCTGACGGCAAATGAGCATAAAAAAACCGCCGACACGGTATCGTATCGGCGGGCGAAAATATATTGTTTCTTGCGCGCTATGCGCCGATCTGCAAAATGCCGACGCTCTGGATGCAGCGGCGCTTGCTCTCAAGCGACGGATGGACATATAATTTTAATGTAGTCTTGATGTCTGCGTGCCCCAGCATTTCACTGACGCTTTTGATATCCGCGCCGTTTTCGATGCAGCGGGTAGCGAACGTGTGCCGCAGGGCATGGAAACCCCTGTGACGGATGCCGCAGCGCTTCAGAAGCACGGTAAACTGGTACTGACAGGTGCGCGGGTCCATAGGCCGGTCAAGCAGACCGGTCATAATATAAGCATCTGGCAGCATATTCGCGGTAATTTTCCGCAGCAGGAGCAATAATTCCGAGTGCAGCGGCACGATCCGTTCGGAGCTGTCGCTTTTCGGGCGCTGGACCAGAAGCTGTGACTTCCCGTTCAGCGTCATTCGCTGCACCGAGCGGCAAATTTGGATGGTTCCGGTCATGAAATCGATATCGCACACGCGCAGCGCACAGACCTCGCCGACGCGAAGCCCCGCGTGCAGCGCAAGCATAACGGCGCAGGTGATCTTCCTTGACGGCGATAAGGCTTTGCTCATGACAGCCAGCTCCTGCTCGGAGAGAACTTCGACTTTTTTCTGCGTACTGACAGGCAGCTTCGCGTTCAGCGCATCACAGACGCAGTGGTATTCCTTCTGCGCAAAGCGAAGAAGCGTTTTCATCAGAACAGCCAGATCGCGCACGGTTTTTGCGGACAAGCCGCCTTTCCCGTCCAGCCTCCCATTCTTCTTCAGATGCCGCAGAAAAGCGGAAAGCTCTTTCGCCGTCAGCTGGGAGCCGGGCGTCTTCCCAAAGTACGGAAGGATGTGTCGTTCGAGCATGAACCAGTACCGTTCACGTGTAGAGGTTTTTACATCAGTTTGGGCAAGGTACTGAACAAAAAGCTCTTTTAGCGTCAACTCACAGGACGGGCGCTTCTCCTTTGCCAGCGCCAGCATGCCCGCGAGCTGCTTTTCCTTGGCAATATCGTGCGTTTTCCCGTAAACGGACTTGTATTTTGCCTTCCCGTCTGGCAGGCGCATGAAGATATACCGCGCTTCCCAGCGGCCATCCTTGCGGCGATAGATGTTCTCTCCGTACTTCGACATACGCAACCTTTCCTTTGTACCAGAATCGTGACGGCAAATACAAGACAGGATTGTTTGGCATCAAATGTTATGCATTTACATAACACCGTTTCATATTTTTTATGCCATAAAATTTGTTAAAAACTGATGATTTAAGTGGCCAAACCGTGTTGACATTTCTACATATGCTTGTATAATAAGAGTGAAAGCAGAATATCTTGGGTTTTCGCATTCACGTAAAGTGGAACACTTTACGAGATAAAATCCTAGCCGTACACACGGTTAGGATACCACAAAAGAGAAAACCGATTCTGCTGCCGCACAATTTCATACTGTTTTTTTAATGCTCGCATCCGAAGATATGAAGTCGTTGACTGTCAGTTGGTGATCTGATAAGGTGACGGCGCAAGCGGAAGAAATCTCTACCCGGAGCTGTGCGCATGAGGAAAACGTTGAGGCGGGAAACCGCTGGTCCGAAAGGGCGTCATTGCAGGGTAATCAACCCCTGTGAGAAGGCAAACGTGATCCGCGAATGGCAAAACTGCCATTCAGATTGCAAGTCAGAATATGTTGCTTATCTTCACAGCCTGCTGCGGTTTGTGCCGTGCATGGCGGGATGAGTCTGATGTTTACCGGAGGACGGATGTATCCGAAGGTCTTCAGCCGAAAACACCATCTCTCTATCTATTTGAGGGTTGGTGCTTTTTTTATCTCGCGAAAGCCAAATTATCCCTTTGCGGGGATAGTGTGCAAACACGAAGACAGGAGGAAGATTATGCACGACGAAGAACAGCAGATTCAATCCCAGCAGCCAAGCCAACAGGAAACCCTGGACCCGCAGCTTTTGTCCCGCGTCAAGCAGATCATCGCACGAAGAAACACGGAGTTTATTTTAGACCACCAGAATGATAGCCTTGAGCAGCTCAGCGCTTACCTGAAAGCCTGCATGGAAGACATCGGGCATCCGCCCGCGCGAGTAGAAGTAATCGGCGGTGATTTCTTAGAATACCGTTTTGAATCATGGCCGAAAGCTCTCCGCAGCTTTTATAGCGGCTCAGTATCTGCCAACCTTAAAAACCCGCCGCCGTTTGCAAATCGAAAAATCGTGCGCGACCTTTATGCGGCGTTAGATTCGCAGCTTCAAAGGGCGGATGCAGCCTGTACCAAGGAGGTACGGGCATGAAAGGCAAACCGTTCCGAGATCAAGACAACCGGGCGCTGCATGAGCGTCGGATGAAAGAGCGCACACGCATTGTTGTTACGCAAAAGAATATTGAATATATCCTTGCGCACCAACACGATTCCAGAGAAGAACTTGCCCGTTACCTGCGGCAATGCAAAAAAGAGCTGGGACACGTCCCAGCTCAGTCTGAGGTTATCGGCGGCGATTTACTGGCGCTTCGATTTGGCTCCTGGGCAACGGTCCTGAATTACAGCGGCTATGTGGACTACAAAGGTCCAGCCCTAAGTGCGCTGCCGTTGGAACGCACAGCAATCTTTCAGGAAGAATACGAACGTCTGTCGGCGCAGCATATAAAGGATAAAGAAGCGCGAAAGAAGAAAGCAAAAGCCGACCGTCGGGAACAAAAATCCGCTAAAAAGCGTGAGAAGAAAGCGGCTGCCGCGGGAGGTTCCAAATGAGCGGCGGCGCGAGAAATCGCTTTGATGGGCAGAGCTGGATAGAAAATATAATCAAAGAGCGCACCCGAGAAGCGCTGGAGCGTTTCCCAGCTCGTGAACGCTATCTTCACTACAATCAGGAATACAAGCGGCAGGAAGAGCTTTATAAGCAGGAACGCGCCGAAAGAGATCGTGTCCGAAAAGAGCGCAACGAACAGCGGAACCAGCGTCGAGCCGAAGCAAGAACTAAAAACGCTGCCAAAGCGCAGACAACAAATGAATCCGAAACTCTCCTTTCAGAATGTGAACGAAGGGAGGAATAACGGATGTCAAAAGGTAAAGGTAAAAAGCAGTTTCAGGGCGCAGGTCGCCGCTTTCGCGCCGATATTTGGATGGACGAAAAGGTAAGCGCCAGAACCATGTACGCGCTGCAAGAGCGCGGCGTCAAATTCACGCCGGGTACGAATGTTCGCGGTACCCGAGAGTTTAAGGACGAGTTTAAGCGCCAGTTGAACAAGTTCAGGCAAGAGCACGCCGCGAAGATCGCGGCAAAAAAAGAAGCCGCAAAGGCAGCGCAGGCAGCAGCCCAGCAGCCCACAGCCGAAGAAACTGCTTCATTATAAATTGGTATACGATCTGCTTGGGAGCAGATTTGTATAAATAAGGCCCTGGCTCCATCCCCCTGTGAGCCACCTGCCAGCGCGTCCATCCCCTGGCGCGCATGAAAGACTCCGAACGCTGTCCTGGGAACGCGGCGTTCGGGGGAAGAATATACCGACGCGAAGCTATTTCGCGCGTGAATAGGAATTGGTGATATGAAAAAGAAAAAGGTACTGCTTGCGCTGATCGTAATCGCAATTGTTGCCTCCATCGGCGCCCTCGGTTATCTGGCGCTGAGCTATTTTGGGTCAAGCGCAAGAAGCTCCAACGCGGGCGGCGAGCTGTCTATCGACTACCTCGTCTCCGAGGAAGACGTCGTGGAGGAAGAGACGCAGTCGGACAGCAGCAAAAACATTTTCCAATGGCTCAAGGAACGTCTCTCTGCGGACAAGGCGCAGGAGGAAGTGACGCTGCAAACGGACACGAGCGGTCCAGCCAGCACGCAAAGCGGCATGAGCCAGAGCATCCGCCAGTCGGAGGATGAGGAAGAAACGGACTTGAACCCTGTCCAGCAGGCGGTCAAGGACGCGCAGCAGACGAATACCAATAAGAAAAAGGACGATCAGACGGACGATACGCCCGAAGAAGACCAAAACACCCAGCCCGAGCAGCCGGCGCAGGAGGACACCAAGAAGAATCCTGAGGACGAGCCTCCGAAGGAGGGCGAACACAAGGTTTTCATCTCCATCCGCTGCGACACGGCAGTGGACAAGGGCATGAATCTGGACTCGCAGTGGGCGGGCATCGTTCCGTCGAGCGGCACGATTCTCGCCAAAACGAAGGTGGAATTTCAGGAGGGCGACACGGTCTTCGACGTGTTGTGCCGCATCCGCGACACCTATAAAATCCACGTCTCCTACCGCGGCACCAACGGCGCGCAGTATGTAGACGGCATCAACAACCTCTACGAATTTGACGGCGGCAGGTGGTCCGGCTGGATGTACTGCGTCAACGACTGGTACCCCAACTACGGCTGCGGACAGTACGCGGTCAAAAACGGCGACGTGATCGAATGGAACTACACCTGTAACCTCGGACGCGATCTGGGTCAGGACTGGATGGCGTCGGACGAATGGATGAAGGAAAACGAATGAGAATGCGCTTTTTCGGGGGTCTGCACCCGGCAGTCAGCTTTTTATATTTTGCAGCCGTGCTTGCGCTGACGCTGGTGTGCTTTCACCCCGTGATGGCGGCGCTTTCTCTGGTTGGCGCGGTATGTTTTTCCGCGCAGCTAAACGGCTGGCGAAGCGTGGGCTTGACCAGCCGCTTCGTTCTGCCCATGTTTCTGCTCATTGCTATCGCAAACCCGCTGTTTAACCACCGGGGCGTGACGATGCTGTGTATGCTCTTTGACCAGTGGTTTACCTTGGAAGCCGTCTGCTATGGCTTGGTCTCCGCTGCGTCGCTTAGCGCGGTGATCTTCTGGTTCACCTGCTATCAGGCGGTCATGACCTCGGATAAATTCCTGTTCCTGTTCGGGCAGATTGCCCCCAATACCGCGCTGCTCATCACCATGACGCTGGGGCTTATTCCGAGATTACAGGAGCGCAGCGCGCAGATCCGCACGGCGCAGAAAATGCTGCTGCCGGAAAACAAGCGCCTTCTTCCAAGGCTCCACGCGGCGAACCGGAATTTATCGGCGCTTTTAACGTGGAGCATGGAAAACGCCGTACAGACAGCGGACTCCATGAAAGCGCGCGGCTACGGCGTCCGGCGGCGCACGACCTTTCATCTTTTCGTCTTCGACACCCGCGACGCGGCTGTGCTGGGGCTTATCCTGGCACTTGCCGGCATCTGCGTGTTGGGGCGCGTTTTCGGACACGGCACGATGGAGTTCTATCCCCGCATGGATGCGGTCTTTACTGGCGTAAGCGGCGCGGTTTTGTATATCGCGTTCGCTGTTCTTGCGTTATTCCCCTCAATTCTGGAAATGAAGGAGAAGCTGACATGGCGCTGCTGCGGTTTGACGGATTGAGCTTCGCGTATCCCTACGACACGCGGCGAACGCTGCAAAACGTCAGCTTCGAAATGGCGGAGGGAGAATATCTGGTCCTCTGCGGCCCCTCGGGGTGCGGCAAGACCACCTTATTAAAACAGGCAAAACGGGAACTGCGCCCGGCGGGCAGCCGCGAGGGGCAGGTTCTCTATCAAAATACACCCATTGACGAATTAAGCGCCGAATCGGCGTTTACCGAAATCGGCTATGTCCAGCAGAATCCGGAGGATCAGATCGTGACGGATTTCGTATGGCACGAGCTGGCGTTCGGACTGGAAAACCTCGCCCTTCCGACGAAGGTCATCCGAAGAAGGGTTGCCGAGATGGCGGCGTTTTTCGGAATGGAAACGTGGTTCCGGAAGAAGACGAGCGAACTGTCCGGCGGGCAGAAGCAGATGCTGAACCTTGCGTCCGTGATGGCAATGAGCCCGAAGCTCCTCATTTTAGATGAGCCGACGAGTATGCTGGACCCACTCGCGGCAAGAAGTTTACTGGACACCGTCGAGCGCATCAACCGGGAGCTGGGCGTTGCGGTGCTGCTGACCGAACATCGGCTGGACGCGGTCTTTCCCGTCTGCGATCGGGTGCTGGTCATGGACGGTGGAAAGCTCCGCATTGACGGCGCGCCCGCAAAAATTGCCGCGCAATTGGCGCAGGAAACGGAAAAGGAACGCCTATATTATGGACTTCCCGCGCCGGTACGCATCTGCGGCGAGCTTGGCGCGGACCCCATTCCCCTGAGCGTGCGGCAGGCACGCGGATACCTCAAAACGATTCTCAAGGATGCAAAGCCGCAGGCAGAAGAACCTGTCAAACAGGAGCCGGAACGCGAGGACAAGCCGGTGCTTTCCTGCAAGGAGGTCTGGATGCGCTACGCCTCCACAGAGCCGGACGTTTTGCGCGGCGCGGAATTGCAGCTATATAAAAAGGAGCATCTGTGCCTGCTCGGCGGCAACGGCGCGGGCAAAACGACGCTGCTATCCTGCCTGATCGGAACGGCAAAGCCGCAGCGCGGGAAAGTGGGGCTCCAGAAAAACTGCCGCCTTGCGATGCTCCCGCAGCGACCGCAGGCGCTTTTCACGCAGGACGACGTGCTGTCTGACCTCCTGGAGGTTGAAAACGAGGCGGATGCGCGCGCGTGGGCGGAAAAGCTGGAGCTGACCGGGCTGCTGGACCGGCATCCGTTCGACCTCTCGGGTGGTGAGTTGCAGCGGGCGGCACTCTGCAAATTATTGCTTCGGAACGCCGGCGTTCTCCTGCTCGACGAGCCGACCAAGGGCTTGGATGCCTACGCGAAGGCAGAGCTTGGAGAAATCCTGAAGAAATTAAACGCAGACGGCGTGTCTATTTTAACCGTAACGCACGATCTGGACTTCGCTGCAAGCTTTGCAGATCGCTGCGCGATGATGTTCGACGGGCGCGTGATCTCCGCCGACGAGCCGCACCGGTTTTTCTCCGGAAACCGCTACTACACAACGGATGCAAACCGCATTGCGGGCAGCTGGTTCCCGAGCGCCATCACCTGCGAGGAAGTTGTGCAGAACTGCCGGGAGGCGGGCAGATGAAGCGAATTTTTGCCAGCCGCCGCACCAGATGGGCGGCTATCGTCATTTTGATTGTCTTACCGGCAATGCTCGCCGCGTATTCCGTTTTTGAATTTCGAAGACCCAACAGCTTCGGTGAAGACCACGGCTTTCTCAATTTCTTCGCCAACAATTCAGACTGGATTCTGGGGCTGCTGTTTCTGGCGATTTCGGCGATTCCGTTCCTGCTGGTCTTCGAGCGTAGACGGCCGCAGGCACGCGAGCTGGTGCCGATCGCAGTCATGTCCGCCCTCGCGGTCGTGGGAAGAACGGTATTTTCCATTGTGCCGCTGCCGAACTTCAAGCCGTGCAGCGCGATCATTATGATCACGGCCATCGTGTTTGGTCCCGAGACGGGCTTTTTAACCGGTGCACTGACCGCGTTCGTGAGCAACTTCATCTTCGGGCAGGGACCGTGGACGCCGTGGCAAATGTTTACCTGGGGGCTGCTCGGGTTTCTGACCGGGCTTATGAAAAACGCGGGGCTGTTTCCAACCGTGGGGCATATCATTCGCCACCCGAAGCCGCGCTTCACAAGCCCCAAATGGGATAAGCTCCTGCCTCCCGATACCGGCCGCGGCGATTTATTAGCGCTTCTTCGCAGGACGACCGAGCGCGCGCCGCTGGGGCTTTGCTTCTGGGGACTTATATCCGGCTTCCTCTACGGCTGGATCATGAACCTCTATTATATTCTGGGCTATATCCGCCCCATCACATGGCAGACAGTCGCGGCGGCGTATGTGTCGAGCTTCTTTTTTGATTTGAGCCACGGGATTTGCACGTTTCTGGTTTTATGGGCGCTTGCCTCGCCGTGGAGCCGGAAACTCGAGCGCGTGAAAGAGAAATTTGGGCTTGTGGCAGAGCAGAAAAATTACACCATGCCGCAGGCAAGCTGAGACGAGGATGAGAGATGGAAGAAACGAAAAACAAAGCCGCGCCGGTTATCCGGCTGCAAGACGTGCGCAAGGAATACGTCGTTGGAGACTCGCACATCCACGCATTGGACGGCGTGAGCCTGACGGTCAGCCCCGGCGAGTTCGTCTGCATCTCCGGACGAAGCGGCTCCGGTAAATCGACGATGCTCAATATGCTCGCGGGACTGGAAAAGCCGACCTCGGGCGAGATCGTCATTCTGGACAAGCACATCGAGAACATGAGTGAGAGTGCGCGCATCCGATTCCGGCGGCAGTACATCGGCTTCGTGTTCCAGAGCTACAATCTGATGCCGCAGTACACAGCGGTCGAGAACGTGGAGCTGCCGCTCATGCTGCGCGGCATCGGAAAACGCGAACGCCGAAAACAGGCGCTTGCCGTCATGGAGCAGGTCGGCATCGTCTCCCATGCGGAGCATAAGCCGTCGGAACTGTCCGGCGGTCAGCAGCAGAGAGTCGGCATTGCGCGGGCGCTCATTACAAAGCCGCCCATCGTCTTTGCCGATGAGCTGACCGGCAACCTCGATACGAAAACAAGCGCGGAGATCATGGATCTGCTGACTGGGCTGTTTCGCAGCAGCGGCACGACCTTTATGCTCGTCTCGCATGACCCCGATATGTCGCAGTATACCGACCGGACGATTCATCTGCTGGACGGAAAAATTATCAGCGAAGAAACAAACCAAAGCGTGAGGAGATAGAAAGTATGAGAGTTCAGAGAATGTGCAGAAGACTGGTTTTGCTGCTGCTGGCGCTGGCGTGCCTGTGCCAGATGGCGCTGGCAGTCAATTCGAATTTCCGGTACGGAAGCAAGAACGTGAACTGGGCCGAGATGGAAGGAAGCGACGTTCTGCTGATCGACGGCGATGCGGCAGAACGCAGTCACCCGACGGCGAACGCCGGAGACTGGCTGGAGGTCAAGTTTCCGCTGCGCGCCAATGTTGGAGATGGCGTTTTGCAGAATATCCGGGTGGAGGCATGTGAGCCGGAATCGCTTTCCGAAGCGCGCAGCTGGCCGTTTAACACATCGGATTTTTCCGGGAGCTGCGACCTCTTTGCTTCGTCCTCCGACTGGTATGTGGCAGCGCTGTGGGATGACGATGAAATGAACATGACCTTCCGCGTTCCTGTTCCCTCCGGTACAGCGGCCGGTACTTATAAGCTCTATTTTACGATTACATCTGTTTACTATGACGAAAATAACCGTCAGTACGACGACGAGACGTTTTTGATCGCAGATGTGGAAGTGCTGGCAGGAAGCAGCTCCAGCTCGACCAGTACCGCGGCGACGTCTTTTGACGGTGTGAAGCCGAACGACAACGACAAGGTTGTCTCCAGCAATGTTCACGCGCTTTTGATTGCGGACGCGGGTGTCTCGGCTCCTACAGCAAAACCCGGTGAGAATGCCGAGATTTTAATGCCGCTGGTCGTCAACCGCGAATATCTGCCGAGCGACCTCTATTTCCTGCGCAACATCACCATCGAGCCATCCATCCCGACGACCATCAAGGACATCGGCAACTGGCCGTTCGATATTACCTCCATCAGTTATGTCCGCCATCTGGACGATATGACCTACAACAGCCGCGCAGACGTGGAATACTCCATCCCCGTCTCGCAGACGGCGAGGAAGGGCGTCTATCCCATCGACTTTACGATCTGGGCGACCGTCTGGCGCTATGACGAGATGAACGGCACGGATATTCAGGAGGATGTAAAGTTCACGGTGACGATCTATGTAAATGTCACCGAGGACGGCGCGGACTCGGGCGTGACGAGCGACCTCGGCGCGCTGACAACGGTTTCCGTTGACGAAGACGGGCAGCACATCGCAGCGCCGCGCGGCAACAGCGGGCAGCGGATCAAATTCACCCTGCCGCTGGTCAACCGCGGCAAGAACCTGACGGAAATTACGATTGCCCCGAAGGTCTCCTCGAACCTCAACGAATGCCCGTTCGTGGTCGAGCAGACGAACTACGGGCAGACCATCCCCGACATGGCGCCGGGCGACACGGTCATGGTCGAGTTCGACTTCCAGCTTTCGCCCTACGCGACGCAGGGCAACAAGCCGGTCACGTTTGAGTGTACATATAAAGAAAACGGCACGCAGAAGACCTGCGAGGTGACAAGCTTCGTCTACGTCGTCTACGGCTACGAAGAGCCGAACACCGCCTCTGCGCCTCCTGTCCACATTGAAAGCTACAGCCTGACCGTGGACGGAGAGCCCGTCAGCCAGCTTTTCGCGGGCGACGAGGCGGTTTTGAGCATGACCATCCGCAACAACGACCAGAACGTCAACGCCCGCAAGGTGCGCATCGGCGCGTCCATCGACACGAAGGTGCTGCTGTTTACGATGGGCGAAACGGACACCAAATACGTCGATGTGATCGAGTCCGGCAAGTCTGCCGACATCAGCTATAAAATTACCGTCGCGAACGAAGCCGCCGAAGGACCGACGAACTTCTCTGTGACGCTGAACTATGAGAACTGGGAGGTCACGCAGGCGTCCGCCTCGCAGACGCTGCCGCTCAGCGTCAAGCAGCCGGTGCGCGTGGAGGTCGGCGAGCCGACCATCTACGACTCCGACGCAAAGCCGGAAGAGCCCATCGCGATGAGCCTGAGCATCGTCAACAAGGGACGCAGCAAGATCTATAACGTCTCGATTGACGTCGAGGGCAAGGGACTTTCCATGTATGAAGACTACTACGGCGGCGACGTTCTTCCGGCGGCAAAGCTGAACCCCGACATTCTCGTTTCGAGCACCACCGCCGGCAAGTGCAGCGGAAATCTTCTGGTCCACTACGAAGACAGCGAGGGCGAGGCGTACACCGAAACCGTGCCGGTCAGCTTTACGGTCGCGGAGCAGCCGGTCGTCCAGCAGCCAGAGCAGAACGATCAGATTGAAAGCGAGCCGATCGAGCAGCCGAAGAAGAAGGTCTCCACCGGCGCGATTCTCGGCGGCGGCGCGGCGATTCTGGCGCTCGGCGGCACGGGACTTGGCATTGCACTCAAAAAGAGGCGCGGCAAGTATGAAATTTCTTGATTTCTTTCGCATGGGGCTGGTCAACCTCTCGCGGCGCAAGGCGCGGACGATTTTAACAGCCCTTTCGATGGCAATCGGCGTCATGTGCATCGTCGTTCTTATTTCGGTCGGTCTCGGCTACGAGGCAGCTTACCGGGAAAACATCGAAGCGATGGGGAGCCTCACGAAGATCGACGTAACCCCGCCGAGCGATTCCACGGGCGGCAGAACTGCGCTTCTCAACGACAAGGCAGTGGACGCTTTTAAGAAGCTGCGCGGGGTGGAAGCGGTGACGCCGGTCGTGCAGGCGACGGCGTGGCTGCAATCCGGGTCTTATATCGGCTCTGCGAAACTATACGGCATTGACCTGTCTACAGCAGAGAGCTTTCTCATCTACCCCGTAGACGGCGAAATGCCCGGCGCGGGCACGCATCTAAGACCCGAGATCATGTTCACCGACGATATGGCAGCGTCGTTCGCAGACCCCGATAAGGACTGGGAGTTTGCCCTGAACGCGGACGGCACGCCGAAGGTGGATATCCTGCACTCAACCGTCAAGCTGACCTTCGACTACTCGAACCTCTCGGGCGAGTATCAGGAGGGGGCGGACGGGCGCGCGGTGTCGGCGGGCAATATGTATAGGCTCAATATTTCCGGTCTTTGCTCCGCGCAGAACTACACCTACGCGACGAGCGGTTTCCTTGATAAGACGCGCCTGGAGGAATGGATCAGCGCGAACAGCGCGTTTATTCCGCAGCGGTCTCTGGAGGACACCGGCGGGCAGAAGACCTATGATCTGGTTTGGGTCAAAGCCGCAGAGGGCGACGACGTGCAGGCGATTGCGAAGGTTATCCGCGACGCGGGCTTTCAGACGTACAGCCTGAACGATATGCTCGAGAGCGTCAAAAAGCAGTCCAACCAGATTCAGGGCATGCTGGCGGCGATTGGCGCGGTGTCGATGCTCGTGTCCGCGATCTGCATCGCAAACACGATGATGATGTCCATCAACGAGCGGCGCAAGGAAATCGGCGTTCTCAAGGTGCTGGGCAGCGAGATGACCGACATCATGTTCATGTTCATGGTCGAGGCGCTTCTGGTCGGTATTGCGGGCGGTCTGTTCGGCATGGGCTTGAGTTTCGGCATGCGGGAGCTGATCCCGGTGCTGTTCTCTGACATGGACGTGCGCAGCATCATCCCGGTCTGGCTGGTCGTGGTGGGACTGGGCTTCTCCGGCATCGTGGCGCTGCTGTCCGCCCTTGCCCCCGCGATTGGCGCAATGCGCATTTCGCCGTTGGAAGCTATTCGGGCAGAGTAGTCCAGCCCTCAAAACGGCACACAAAATTGTTGCACCATGAATTTACAACAACTATTACGTGCGGCAGAGAGGAGACAAACGGCATCGCCAAAATCTCCAGCATGGCTTGTGCAAAAATCCAGGAGAATAAATGTGAGCAATTATGAATCGCGCAAAGCCAAACAACAGATACGCGAATGCACTGCACAGCGAGGCTTCACCGCTTCTCTGTAGCTTATAGTTTCATAATCTTTCTCCTTGGTATTTGGAGTAACACATATATAAATGCATTATGCAGCGCAAGTGGTTGGGAATCCATGCTTTATCCGACACCGCCGCTGTGAAAATTAAAGCAAATACCTATAAACAGCTTTTGTAGCAATCTCCATGTTTACGATGCTGCAAAAGAAAACACATTTTTGTATTCTGCTCGGAGAGATCCGAGTTGAATAAATATAAAATATTAGGAGGAACACTAAATGAAATCACAAAAGATTCTCGCGTTCTTGCTTGCCCTGGTCATGGTCTTAGGACTTGCCACGATGGCAACAGCGGCTGCACCGAATGACAAGGTGCAGATCAACAACATGATGGTTGATGCATCTCTTGTTGAGACGATGGCAGAAGAAACAGTCGAACCGCAAGCAGTTTCGCTTGAAGCAGCGGTAGCTACAACGGCATATAACCCCGGTGATAACGCAGCTTATGCGCCAATCAACGCAATTGCCGTTGACTGGCCGGGCTATGAAGTTACCGTTCAGGGTATTATGCAGGGTCGTGTCATTTACGGACTGACAATGCCTGGAGCGTCCACTTCTGACCTGTTGAGCAGAACGTTGACATTTACAATCTCGAATCGTTCCGCAATGACGGCCACAGATACCGCAACAATTACGCTTGGTACCCAGAGTTGCTCGGCAGGAAAGAACAGCTCTTCCAGCATGGTTGTTGATCTTTCCACTGGCTCGCAGCTTTTCACCGTTGCATGGACAGAAGGCGGAGCTTCCCGTACAGCAACTTGCATGTTAAATGTTTCCACACCGGCAGCGGCAAGCGTTGAACTTACCAGTCTGACCGTTGCTGGAACCGCTGCGGCATATGACAGCACGACAGTCGGCGGTGTCACGCGGTATAATTATACTGCCACACTTCCTTCGGGAACTGTAACGACAACACTGGATGCTGCGACTGTTGTGGTCGTTCCGACGAACACATCAGCAACGATGACGCTGAAAAATGCTGATGGCACGGAAGCCGCTACTGGTTCCGCTACAAATGGCACGTACACTTTTTCTAATGTTAATTTCAATGCTGGCACGAAAACGCTTACCGTTACCTGTGGCAGCCTGACTAGGGATTATCAGGTTTCGGCTAGTGTCGATGGTCAGAAAGTGACGGTTTACTTTGCATTGCGCACTTATTTAGCCGAACAGTGGCTCAATGGCAGCACAACATATTATGACTATGAAAGCAATGGATTTGGAAGCGGCGATGATTTAAGTGATGCGAAATGGGATGAAGCAGATGGCGCACGCTCCGGAATTGCTGCATGGAATGCACCTAATGCTCCGGAGTCCATTGACGCAACCACAAATCGTCCCATTTTTGCGCAGAACTCTTATGTCGCTATTGAGATGGATGCGGACGCGAAGGTTATGGACGTTTTGACAACCTTTATCTCGCGGCATTCTGGGCTTACTCAGACAGGGGCAAGCAACAACTATGTTTCCGAGATAGCGTATAATGGAAATGCACTTGGTGAATTCACCTGCGGTCAGGGTAGCGGCTGGATGTATACGGCGCGTAGCAGCAGAACCGATGTGACGACTGCGCTTCCGAACGCAGGCGCAGCAAGCTGGGCTATCAGCAACGGTATGTATATTGACTGGTACTATACCGCCGCTTATGGTATGGACTTCGGTTACTCGATGTTCGATATGTAAGATTAAGTGGACTGGCAGGCAATCTGCCTGCCAGTCCATGCCACAAAAACCTTCTGATTGAAGGAAGGAGACAGCCGTGACAAAAAACAAGTATAAAATTCGTTTAATCTGTGTATTGCTAAGCATCCTGCAAATCTTTGGGATATTTACAATCAGTGCGTTTGCCGCGCCTTCGTCTGCAGGAACCGCAACCAGGAATGCCAAAAACTGGACGCAGAAAGTCCCGCTTAACTATCTAATTTCTCAAAATGGTGACTACAGCACGATAAGCGGTGATTATACCTTATATGACACTGTAAGTGGATACCGTGTCTCTGATTATAAGCGCGCCATTGTTTGGACGCAGCATATGCTTGGCGGTAATTTTTATTCCGTCTCATTGCCGAATGGACGAGATTGGAAGTCTGAATCCAGCTATGTATTGTCTTTGTACGGAAAAAATACAAAAGCAGAAAAAGCAGGATATCAGTATAGCGGTATCACTCCGGAACGAACGAATCGAAACTATTACCATTTTCAAGAGACGGAACTGCAGTATACAACCGGTTCGGACTGGAAACAGCTGAGACTTGTTCCAAACGATGTAACACTTCATCAGTCTGTCTACTATATTGCTCCGGCAAAAGCAGTGCGCTATGGAAACGACAGTACTGACGAAAAGCAAAGCGAAGATTATCTGAGCAAGGTTTACCCCAGTGAAGAACAAGCAGCAATTAAGGCGTTATTTACGACATATCAGAGCAAAGTTCAACAGCATGACGCTCTTTCTCAATATATCCAATCTCAAGACAAATTGATGATTGGAGGTTATCATCCGCAATTGGCCTTTGCCCTGATCACGGATCATGCTAAAACAGGTGTTGCCGGCAACAGCACAGCAGAAATGTTTTTGAATTGTGTCGAGGGCAATAATCTCGATGTTGCGCAGGCTACGGAATATGTCAATGTCGTCATGGATGAGATTCTGGACTATGTGGAAAGCACCAGAATTGATTCTCCGGACATTACCGCGTTTGAAATTGCAGGCTCCAAGGCGCGCATTGACACGCAGACGCATACCATTCGTCTGCGCAAGCCTGCGGGACAGAGCTGGACCAGTGAGACCCCGGTCATTGAAACCAATGGAGACACCTACGTCGAGCTGAAAAGCGGCTCTCTTTCCTCCGGCAGCGACCGCTTGGTGTATCGTGTCACGCCATACTGCCCGGTAACTGGCATTCTATATAACGGACAGAAAGACGCCAAGGGCGGTGTTTACACGGATCTGGGGCAAGACTGGACAGTTATCATCGAAACGGGCAATCCGTACAACGATATTACCTCCTTCGGTGTCTACGATGCCAATGCCGGCAAATACCGCTACGGCACGATCACCAACGGTGCAGACGCGACGGAGAAAAACACGATCACGCTGAATCTGCCGGTCAAGACAGATCTGACGAAGCTCAAGCCCGTGATCACCCATATGGGCAAAACCGTCAGCATCCTGAACGGAAGCACGTGGGAAGTAATCTCGCCGGACAAGACCTACGATTTCTCGCAGCCCCGGCAACTGCGCGTGACCAACGAGCAGTATCAGCTGGAGACAGACTACACGGTCACTGTTACCGCCAATCCGTCCAGCGAATGCGACATTCTGAGCTACTCCATCGGTCACGCGACGGGCGTGATTGACCAGGAGAACCGCACGATTACCATTGAGGTTCCCTACGGAACGGCACTGAATGCGCAGACGCCTGTCGTAGAGGTTTCGGAATTTGCGAAGGTTACAGGTCCTTCCACATTGACCTTCGGTCAACCGCTGACCTACCGCGTCACGGCAGAGGACGACAATACGACGAAGGACTATCGCGTAACAATTACGGAAACGCCTGCCGCGACGGGAAAGAGCATCCTGTCGTTCAGCTACGGCTCGATCTCCGCGACGATTTCCGGAACGAACATCACCCTGAACGTGCCGTTTGGTACGGATGTGACGGCGCTGAAGCCCAGCATCGAGGTTTCTCCGTTTGCGACGGTCTCGCCGCAGTCGGATACCGTGCAGAATTTTACAAATCCCGTGCAGTACACGGTCACGGCGCAGAACAAGAGCCAGCAGGTCTACACCGTAACGGTCAAGGTCGCGGACAAGCCGACCGATCCTCCGGAAAAGGACAAGCTCTACCGCATCCGGAATAATATCCTTGCGTCCTATAAAACGACGCAGGCGGGCGCGGATCATGACGGGCGCGTGGTCTTTGACGACTGGGTGCTGATGAACCTCGGCTTTGCCGAACGCACCGGCAAGCCCGTCACGCCAGGAGACAAGCTGCCGTATAACCTCGATATCTACGATCAGGTGGCAGAGCTTGCGCCCAACAAAATGACCGACTACGGACGCATCATCATGATGCTCACCGCGCTCGGCATCGACGCCAGCAAGTTAGATGCCTACGGCGACGGAGAGCCGTTCAAGGATGCAAGCGGAAAGGTTGTCCACAATCTGGTGGAGGAGCTTTACAAATATAACGGCAGCTACACCATTAACGGACCGATCTTTGCGCTGATTGCGCTGGACATGGGCAATTACACCGTACCCAAGGATGCCAAGTGGACGCGCGAAAATCTTTTGAAGGTCATTCTCGACCATCCCTACGGCTCGGACGGCTGGGGCATCGACATGGTCGCGATGCTGATGCAGAGCCTGTATCCGTACATCAACGACGCGGCATACGGCACACAGGTCAAAGCAAAGCTGCAAGAGGGCTATGACATCATCCTAGGCTACAAGTCCGCCTCCAGCGTTGAGCCGATGGGCAATGACTACAGCTTCTACAGCTGGGGCACGACAAACAGCGAATCCGCCGCGCAGGTCATCTGCGCCATGTGCGTGATGGGCGTGGACGTCGGCTACGACCCCAACTTCTCCGACGCGGCGAACAAGCAGGGCGTTTTGTACTCGTGGCTGAACCGGTTCCTCTGCTCGAATGAAACAGGCTTCGGTCATGACAGCAACGGCTACAACGAAATGGCGACCTACCAGAGCATGTACGCCCTGCAATGGTATCTCGGCTTCTTCGAACACGGCGGCGCGGGCTTCCCGTACTCGCTGTACTACCATCAGCAGGACTTCTCCCGCGCGCTGAGTAAGGAGTGCGCGATCACGAAGTTCACGCTGGAGGGGCAAGACGGCGTGATTTCCAACCGCGAAATCACGGTCAAGATACCCAACGGTATGCCGCTCCAGGGGCTGACGCCGGTTGTAGAGGTGTCTGAGGGCGCGCAGCTGATTGCGCCTGCCTTCCCGGTCACGTTTGTGGAGGGTACGCCGACGGCGTTCACCGTACAGGCGGAGGACGGCAGCTCGCGGCAGACCTATTACGTCACGCCGAAGTATGACGCAAGCGTCAAGGGCAAAGGCACGACGCTCTTTACCGACACCATCCAGATTCAGAATGAGGACATGGCCGACAAGGACATGGAGGACATGCAGATCACGAAGAAGGATGACGGCACGACCGACATTCTGATTACCATCGTTCCGGGCGTCGACACAACGAAGCTCCGCTTCAAGGCGGACATTTCGTACAAGGCGACGGCAAGCATCGATGTGACGGGCAAGAGCAACGTTGACCTGCACGACTGGACGGAGGTTGTCGTGACTGCCGAGGACGGCGTCACGAAGCAGACCTACCGCATCAAGGTCGTAAGCCAGACGTTCGCGTCCATCACGGAATTTGCGATCAAGGTCGACGGCGTGGAATACGGCGCGGTGATTACGGCGACCGGCGCGACCGGCACGATCCGCTTCGTCGGTATCCCCGACACGGCAGATCTCACGCGCGTTGTGCCGACGAAGCTCACGCTGGGAGAGGGCACGACAGAGGTTCTTCCCTCTGCGTCCGCACCGCAGAACTTCGCAGAAGGGGCGGAGTACACGGTCAAGGGTCCGGGCTTGCGGACCAGAACCTACAGCGTCGTGACCAGCAGCAAGGGCGGCGGCGGAGATGACGATGACAGCAAGCCGGTCAACAACAGCTTTGCCATTACCTCTTTCAAGATTGGAGACAAGGCGGCTGAAATTGACAACACGAACGGCATCATCAAGATCACACTCCCCTATGGCACGAATCTCTATCAGGCTGCGCCGAAGATCGAAACCGGCAGCGGCTGCACGGTCAGCCCGCGCTCGGGGCAGGTTGTGAACCTCTCCGTCCCCGCAACCTACACGCTGACGCGCGGCGAGGAAAAGCGCACCTACACGGTGATCGTCACGCTGCAAAAATCCGCGTCGCAGCTTATCTGGGACAAGGCGGCGCTCAAAATGAATCCGTCCTCTTACCAGACCAGCCCCGACCTCGGGAAGAAAGAGCCCGAGCCGACCTACATCCCGTCCACCAGCCAGATCCTCTCCGGTATGAAGGTACAGGTGAACGGCAAGGACGTTGTGTATCAGGCAACCGGTTCTTCTAACTGGCTGCTGATGACGCTGGACAGCTATTCTGCGGCGAACACCTACCGCTTCCGGGCGGAAAAGGGCGCGCTCAAGAATATCGTCGCCAACGGATATAACGGCTTCGGCATTCAGGCGGGCAAGCTGATGATCGGCATCACCGAGAAGATGGACACGGCAAGAGGTCTTGACCTGTCCCTCTGCCCGGTGCCAAGCAACGCGCAGACAGCGTGGAAAAACAAGTCCGGTGTGGTCGGCGTGTGGAAGATCACCTGCGACAGCGTCTCGGGCGGCTTGACGTTAAGTTTTGATTGCTCGGGTCAAACAGGAAAACTGGCGCTTGCGAAGTACAACGAAGCGAAAAAATGCTTCGAGCAGGTGTCGGAGAAAAAATGGAGCGTCAGCGGCTCGATCCTGACAGCCTCCAATATGTCCGCCGGTATTTACGGCGTCATCAAGATCGGGTAAAAAACAAAATACGCCGGGGGCGCTTCTTGCGTCCCCGGTAAAGTGAAAGGATGAGAGAATATGAAAGGAAGAAGATTTCTATCTCTCCTGCTCTGCCTTGTGATGGTGCTTGGCATGCTGCCCGGGCTGGCAATTCCGGCGTCTGCGGCAGACACCACCTACACAAAGTATAACTTGCATATCAGTGCGTGTACATCCGACGATGGCAGTACGCGGAAGGACAAAGTGGATAACGCCATTGATTTTTCCAAGAGTACAATCAGCGGTTGGTACTTGAAGCGCGGAAAAACGCCGACAAAATACACGGACCAATCGCTGGGCATTGCAGACGCCGTCAGTTCGCTGACGAACAATCTGATTTTTGAAACAGGAGAGGATAACTACAATTCCGTCACATTCAAAATTTATTTAAAGGATGGCTATCAGTTTTCAAGCGCCACAAAAGCGCTTGCTTATACGGATGTGAATTATACAACGCAGGTGAAACGCTGGTCCTGCAGCTCAAGTGCAACTGCTGCGGACGGCAGCAGAACCTATACCTACACGGCAAGTTCTAAAAGGTGGGCTACAGACTCCACACTGTATTTGTGCATTCCTGTCGAGCAGACCGGCGCGGCAAAGAAAACGCTCACGCTCTACCCAATTATGGGAAAGAAGGCAACCACTGTAACTGTCACCGAGGGCGAGACACTTCCGGATTTGAGCAGCGAGCTGCTGAAATATGATGAGGAGTACTTCTCTCTGGCAGACGTAGACAGCTGGTATACGGCAGAACCGAAAAAGTTGGCAGACGGCACCTATCAGTATGATGAAAGCAAAAAGCTTGCCGACAACTATGTGATTACGGATAACATGTCGCTGTATGCCAAACCCAAGGTAAAAGACGGCGCAAAGCTGATGGCAATGGCGAGCCTTCCGATGCACGACGCTTTGTCGGACAGTAATTTGTCCAATCTGGGGCGGCTTGTAAACTGGGTATATACGCCCGGAAAAAAGGCAGAAGCATTGGATTACACAGATACGGCTGCACAGCAGGCGCAGCTGTGGAAACTGCCGATTGGTTCGGCTTGGACACAGACGGATATCCCCGGAACGGGTACTTATCAGCAGCTTTGTACGAATGCGCAGTCGGTCTCTATCCCGAAGCGGGGCGTGGTGCTGAGCGCCTGGCGGTATAAAGACTATGATAATGTGTGGCATGAGGTGAAAGCCGGAGAGCAGATTTCGAGCGACTATGTGCTGAAGATGCTGTATCACGGAACTGCTGTGTTGACCTTGTATCCGGACGTAACCTTTACAAATACCATTACGCTTGATACCGGCGCAGCAAATTTGAATCTTGGACCTTTTACCGTGACCTCTGATGAGGCAAAACAGGTTTCAAGCGCGAAGGCTCTTTCAACCGAGAATTCCGGCACTGTCGCAGCGGCAATTCAGGCAAAAGAGAATACCGACGGCTTCAAGAAGCTGTTCCGTGGCTGGTATCTCTTAAAGGATTACAGCGGCACGAAAATCGACCTTGCAACGCAGGCTTTTTGCAGTGACGCTACACTGTATGCCAGATGGGAAGATGCTTATACGCTGCACTATGACTTTGGCATCTATCATCCGACCAATCAGAACGCGGAAGAACTTTACAAAGATCAGCCCATCGCCAAGGGAGATAAACTGACCGAGCCGGTCCGCCCCGAGGCAGGCAGCGTTGCCTTTGTCGGCTGGTACAAGGATGAAGCCCGCACGGAAGCGTGGAACTTTGCTGCGGATACAGTATCCGGCGACGTGACGCTGTATGCAAAATTTGAAGACGCAACGCAGATTCCCGTGACCTTCAAATTTGTGCGGGCAAATGACCTGAACACCCCCGAGACAGCAGCAAATTACCCGAACACTCCGATTGCTGCCAACTATCCGTTTGGACCGCTTCCGGTACTGCCGGTTCAGTCGCGCGAGGAATATGACCCGGTGGCGTTTGAGCATAAAACTATTTATTTTGACGACGTGGGCGGAAAGCGTACCCTGACCTACACCGGCTGGAAGTTTACAGATAAAGACGGCAAAGATCGGGTCATGACGAAGGATACGGTTCTGGCAGACTACTTGGCTGCGGATGCAACATCGCTGGATGTCTACGCAACCTACACCATGTCCTTCCAGTTTATCTTTGATCTGGACGGCGGTACAACCACGAAGCCAGATGAAGTAAAAACCGTGACAATCAACGACTATACCGGAACAATCGCCAAGCCGACTGTCGAACCGACGAAAGAAGGCTGGGACTTCGGCGGCTGGGTGGATGCTTCCGGCAATCCGTTTGACTTTGACAAATCGTACAATGAGAACACGACTATCAAGGCTAACTGGGTCGCAGAAAAAGAGTACACCGTAAAATTCAAGCTGACCCCGGCTGACGCAGTAATTACCGTTAAAAAGCAAGGCAGCGATACGGAAATCAAGCCGTCTACTTCTGAAAATGGTAATGTGACCTTTAAGCTTACAAAAGGCACCTACGTTTGGAGCGTTTCCGCAGACGGCTACAAGACCATTCAGGAAACGCTGACTGTAGCGAAAGACTACAATGAAGAAAACGTAATTGAAGTGGCTCTTTCCTCGTTCCAGCCTGTCACCGGAATTACGCTGAACATTCCGGATCATCAGATCATGCAGAAGAAGTCCTATGATCTGAGCAGCCTTGCGACGGTTGCACCGGAGAATGCCTCCAACAAGACCATCGCATGGACTGTGAGCGGAAACGATGGCGTCACGTTGAGCGAAGACGGCAAGACGCTGACGGTCTCTGATACAGCAGCCGGTATTGTTACACTGACCGCTACCATTACAAACGGCAAGCTCAACGCCGATGGGACGAAAGAAGAGAATTACACGCAGGCGTTCACTCTGACAGTCGCAGCGTTCCGCCCGACGATCACATTTGCACCTGGCACAGGTCCGGTAGCTTCGGACATTCAGAACATGCCTGAGCCTGTTCTGGCGACGGACGGAAAGATCAGCGAGCCGTCTCCTGCGCCCAGCGCATCCGGCTGGACGTTCGATGGCTGGTATAAAGAAGCCGCCTGCACGACAAAGTGGGAAAAGGATGATACGTTCGATGCCGACACGACGCTTTACGCAAAGTGGACGAAGAATCCTGTCGACGTGACGATCACCTTCGCTGGCGGCGAGGGCGCGACGCTGAACACCGGCGCGTCCAGCACACACAACGGAAAATCCGGCGATAAGATCACGCTGCCGCCGTGCATGTACACGAAGCCCGGCTATATCTTCCGCTCCTGGGGCGGCACCTTTGCCGGAACAGCGTATACGCTTCCGGAAGAAGCTGCGACCTTCACCGCGAGCTGGACGCAGGTTTCTGCGGCAATCAGCGAGGACGATATCACGCACGCACTCGACGGTCTGACCAAAGAGAACGCCAAGAATTACAAGCCGCAGCTCCTTGCTGTGCGCGACGCGCTTGCCGCCGGAACGACAACAAAGACGGACGCAGCGCTGATCAACAAGCTGTCGAATCTGTTTGTAAAGGCTGGGCTTGGCTCTGTGACCATTGCAGGCGATGCAAAACAGGGTGTGAGCGAAGTTGGCGCGATTCTTTCCTCGGACGGCGCAGCAGTTGTTCTGAATGTGAACAAGCTGGCAACGCCGGGTAAGACGCTTCCGGATGCCTATCAGAGCACAGAATACAAGTCTGCCTGGTACAGCCTTTCCATGACCGTCGGAGGCACGACCACCGAGCCGAAGGTTCCTGTCATTCTGACTATGCCCATTCCGGTGGCTCTGTCCGGGATGGCGGCAGACACCATTCGTGTGCTTCTTTACAAGGGCGCGGCGACCGAGCCGGTCGTCATGACCCCGACAGTCAGCGGCGGCAATTTGACGTTCGCCTACGACGGCAACGGACAGCTTGCGTTTGTCGGCAAGTCAATCTCCGACGCGGCAGATACCCGCGTGACCGCACTTGAGATGCGCTACAACGGCACGAAGATGGGCAACGTCGAGCAGGATGCAAGCGGCAACTTCACCGTGACGCTCCCGTCCACGACCTCGGAGTCTGTCTTGCAGGATCTTGCCTCCGGCATCAACAGCAAGTGGGTGACCTACATGACGGTCGCGCCCAAGGCAACAGTCAAGCCGTCTGACGGCGGCGCACAGAATGCGGAATACTGGGCAAAGACCGGTCTTACGCTGACGTATTCGCTGACCAACTCAAACAAGTACAGCGACAGCAAGACCTTTACGGTAACGGCAGAAAACGGCACGACACGCAATTTCACCGTCACGGTCAAGAAGATCACAGATGCAGATCGTACCTACAAGATTGCTGTTGCGAACATCAGCGGCGGCACGGTCACGGCGACCCCGAACCCGGCTGCTGCCGGCGAAGAGGTCAAGCTGACCATCGAACCGAACGACGGCAAGAAGCTGGTCGCAGGCTCCCTCAAGTACAGTCTCCAGTCCGCCGGTGCGGCGCCTGTGGCAATCGACGAAAGCACACTGACGTTCATCATGCCCGCGGGCGATATCAACATCAACGCGCAGTTTGAAGACGACGCCAGCGCGCCGATCAAGGACCCGCCGCAGATCACGGCGTTTATGATCAACGGCGTCTCGGCAGTGATTAACAGCGACACAAAGGCAATCACGATCATTCTGCCCTACGGCACGGATCTGAAGCATGTTGCGCCGACCATCGTGACGGCGAATGCTTCCAAGGTAGAGCCTTCTTCTGCCCAGCGTGTGGACCTGTCCACGCCGAAGGCATACAGAGTCTACGCCTCCAACGGCGCGTATGTGACCTATACCGTCACCGCGTACACCGAGGAGCCGTCGCCCACACAGTCGCTCTGGGAGAAGCTGCAAAACCAGATCAACAGCAACCCCAACTGGTGGGAGCTGGCGGAATACCAGAAAAAGACCGGCTATTATAAATAACCGGCACACAAAAACTCCCGGCTGAGTTCTCTCAGCCGGGAGCCATACAGACGCAATAGGAACAGGCAGCCGACAGGCACGCACGGCTGGCTGGCTGCCCCGCAACGGTATGAGAAAGTGATGATTTCCCACCCGCGATCATTGTGCCTGATATTCTGCCCCGCAGAGGCTCAAGCCTCTGCGGGTTTTTTCATAGTCGAAAGAGCGCAGATTTTACAGAATTCCACGGAAAACTGTAAAATCTGCGCATTTTCCATTTTAAGCGAGTCCACCAGTCAAAAGACGTCAATTTCCCACAAACAGGAAAATTCAAGACCGCCTAAATACAGACAGAACCTGCGCTGGGCAGTTGCTTTACCGCCCGCCCGTGCCCCTCCGTTTCTGACATTTGCTTATCCCTGCAAATGAAATTCAGAAATGGAGGAATGTATCTTGAAAACGAGGTACTTCAGAAGAAAGCAAAACAGCGACGCCGTAGAATGGATTGAGATGAGCGGCGCGGAGTATCTGGACTTCGTCCGTGACCCTGAGAACAAAGACAGATTCTTTTTGAATATGAAAAACGTCGTTCTGGAATGCTCGAAGGAGGAATATCTGCAAAGCTGAACCGAGAAGCGGCGCAGCGACTATCTTGCAGAAAGTAAAAAAGGTTGGACGATCATCTCTCTTTTTGCGCAGGCAGATAAAGAGTCTACCGGCGAGGAAGTCATTCCGGACCCGGATGCCGATGTGGAAGAAAACATCCTACATACCCTTGCCGTGCAGCGCGTTCGTGAGGCAGTGGACGCACTTCCGGAGGAAGACGCGGCGCTGCTTCGTGCGTTATATCTGCAAACGCCGCCGCTTACCCTGCGTGCCTACAGTGAGAAAACGGGAATCCCGGTGATGACGCTGCATTACAGAAAAGAAAAGCTGCTTCGGCTTTTGAAGCAGCAGATCTGAGTCAAGCGTCCTGCGTCCCAGCTGCCAGCAGCATTCGCTCCAGCTCCCTTGCGGCGACGCTCAAGGGCTGCCCCTTCCGCTTGACGATGCACACGGCACGCGGCGGGAGGGGCTCTTGCAGCTCGATGCGGCGCACATTATCAGACGGACGAATGAACGCCTCCGGCACGATGCCGACGCCTAGCCCTGCCTCTGCCATAGGGATGATCTGGTCAGCCGTGGCGGCTTCGATGGCTGGATGGAACGCAAGATTTTGCGCGGCGAAAACGGAGGCGTAAAACGCATGGGAGGTCGTGCCCGCGCCGAGCGTGATGAGTGGATACGCTTCCAGCTCGGAAAGCGCGACGCTTCGTCCAAGCAAACCAGAAAAGGCCGGCGCGCAGATCGGAACCTCCCGAATTTCTTTGACGATCGTCTGCGTGAGAGACGGCGAGAGCGTCACCGGCGTTGTGACGACCGCAAAATCCGCCGTCGTTTCGTGGAGCGCCGCGACGGCCTGCGGCGTGGAGTGGTTGCTGATGCGAAGATGCACGCCGGGGTACTTTTCCTGATATTTTTTCAGGACCGGCAGGAGTAAACACCGAAGCGCACCCTCGCTTGCTGCCAGAAACACGTTTCCGCGCTCGAGCGTCCGACTCTGCGTCACGGCGGCTTCGCCCGCTTCAATTTCCGTACAGGCGATCTTTATGTGCCGGTACAGCCCCTCGCCCTCCGGGGTCAAAATCATGCCCCGATTCGTGCGCGAAAAGAGTGGACAGCCGATCTCCGCCTCTAAGTTCCGAATCGCGCGTGTTAAGTTTGGCTGGCTGTTCTGCAGCGCCTCCGCCGCCTTCGTCAGATTGCCGCACCTGGCGACGTGATAGAAAATCCGGTAATACTCGTAGCTGATATACATGGCACCCTCCGTGCATTTGTTTCTCTTCTGCCATTCTATTTTGATATATCGGAAATGTCAAATATAGATTTTACATATTTCATTTTTCTGCTACGATAGGGGCGGTCAAGAGAAAAAATGTAAGACAGGAGCGAAAAAAGATGGAACGGACGATCATCTGCATCAGCCGCCAGTATGGCAGCGGCGGCCGGGAAATTGGCGAAGCAGTCGCAAAAAAGCTGGGGATTCCCTGCTACGATAAATGCCTCATTCAAAAAGCCGCACAGGAAGCGGGGCTTTCCGAAACCGCCGTCGCGGAATACGACGAAAAGGGCGAGGATTTTGGCATTGCCGTCTCGGGCAATCCCTTTGCGGACACCGCCGCGCTGGGCGAGGCGTTTTACTCGGAAGAAGCGCGGGTCTTTGAAGCCGAGCGCCGCGCGATTTTAGAGCTTGCAGAAAAGGGTGACTGCGTCATCATTGGCCGGTGTGCCTCCGCCATTCTGCGGGCCGCAGGCTACCGTCCGCTTTCCGTTTTCATCTATGCGGATAGCGCCGACCGGGCAAAGCGCATTGCAGCGCGAAATGGTCTGGACGAAAAACGCGCCCTTCATAAGGGGCAGAAGGTCGACCGGATGCGCAAGCACCACTTTGATTTTTACGCGGACACACTCTGGGGCGAACCGGAAAGCTACGATCTGATGCTATCTTCGAGTGAGTATGGCATCGACGGCGCGGCAAACGTCATCGCGGCGGCTGCGGCAGCGAGAAAGTGAGGCACGGCGTGGAAACAGTTTTGGAAACCTGTATGGCAGGTCTTTTGGACGCGGCTATGATCGTTCTGATTTTTCATATCGTCCGCAAAAAAGAAGATGGGTCTGCCAGCGAAAAAATGTTCTGCATTGCGATGCTCTTTGGCTTTGCCCTTGGCATGGCGCTTGGGGAAGCGCAGCACGCCCGCGCATTTCAGGTGATCTGCGGGCTTGGCGTGATTCTCTCCTATGCAGCAGAGGGCGTCGCCTTTGCGGGAAACGCGCAGGAGGTGACGTGCCATGAATAAAGACCTAACGACAGGCAAGCCCGAGAAAGTCCTCTGGCAGTTCTGCCTGCCGCTCTTTGGCAGCATCATTTTCCAGCAGCTCTATAACATCGCGGACAGCTTTGTGGCCGGCAAGTTTATCAGCGACAACGCCTTGGCTGCCGTCGGCAACAGCTATGAAATTACGCTCATTTTCATCGCCTTTGCCTTCGGCTGTAACATCGCGTGCTCGGTTCTTGCGGCACTGTTTTTTGGCGCAAAGCAGTATAAGGATCTCAAAACTGCGGTCTATACGGCGCTCATTTCCAGCTGCGTGATCTGCGCGGCGCTGATGCTTGTCGGCACGCTCTGCTGCGACAGCTTACTCCGGCTCATCAAAACGCCGGAAGAGGTCTTCGCGGACTCGAAATTATACCTCGACATTTACATTTACGGTCTGCCGTTCGTGTTCCTCTACAATGTCGCAACCGGCATTTTCTCAGCGCTGGGCGACTCCAAAACGCCGTTTATCTTTCTTGCCTGCTCGTCCACGTCTAATATCGCGGTCGATATTCTGTTTGTTACGGCGTTCAATATGGGTGTGGCAGGCGTCGCTTGGGCAACGTTTTTGTGCCAGGGCGTGAGCTGCGTGCTGGCACTCGTCGTGGTCTTCCGCCGCTTTGCAAAAATCCCGACCGAAGGGCGCGTGCGCGTCTTCTCGTGGAACCATTTTGGAAGGTTTGCGATCATCGCCATCCCGAGCATTTTGCAGCAAAGCTTTATTTCTGTCGGCAATATCATCATCCAGAGCGTCATCAACAGCTTCGGCGCGGCGGTCATGGCGGGCTACTCCGCGGCGGTGAAGCTCAACAACATGGTCATTACGTCCCTCACCACGCTCGGCAACGGCATTTCCAACTACACGGCGCAGAATCTCGGCGCGGCAAAGTTTGACCGCATCAAATCGGGCTTCCGCGCTGGGATCAAGCTCGTCTGGGCGCTGTGCGTGCCGCTGGTGGCGCTGTATGTATTCGCCGGGCAGCCGCTCGTGCATATTTTCCTCGACAGCCCCACGGGGCAGGCGATGGACACCGGCGTGGCGTTTTTGCGCATTATCGCGCCGTTTTATTTCATCGTGTCTGCCAAGCTCGTCTCCGACGGCGTGCTGCGCGGCGCGGGGCTCATGAAAAAGTTCATGGTCGCCACGTTTACGGACTTAGTCCTTCGTGTGGCGCTGGCAGAGATCCTGTCCCGCACGGCGCTCGGCACAACGGGCATCTGGATCTCCTGGCCCATCGGCTGGACGATCGCCGCCGTGTGCTCTATCGCGTTCTACGCAACCGTGCGTTGGGAGAAACTGCATACTGCCGTATAAACAAAAGCCCAGCCTGTGAGAGTCTTCACAGGCTGGGTTTAGTTTTCATGAACAGGATTTCTTGCGGGCAGATAGGCATCGATATCGCGGTTAATGTACTGATAGCCGGTCGTGTGCAGGATATCGTAGAAGTCCCGCAAATAGTCGAAGACGCCGTTCCTTTGAAATAGATCATAGACCTGACGCCCGGAGAGCGATTTGTGCGCCTTATAACTCTCCAGGCAGAAAACCGTGAATTTTGCTTCTTCGCTCATGTTATCATCCCTCCTAGACATCCGGAAACGCAATACGCTGCCCCGCAAGCTCCTGATTCAAAAGCGCACACAGCATGGGCGTGCTGTACTGCCAGAGCTTTGTCTGTTCGTCTTCCAATGCTGCATACAGTCTGGAAGCGTAGAGCAGACGAATTGCGTCCTGCTCGGAAACCTTTCGTTCCCGGCAGATGGCAGCGACCAGATCCGCACAGATGATCGGCATGATCGCCTGAAACTGTTCCTGGCTCATGGCTGTGGTTCCTCCTTGATCTCAGCTGCACCGATAAAGCGGCAGAGGGTAAGCGCGTCCTGCGTTAGAAATGTCCACTGATCGTGCAGAACCTCTGCTTCCAGCCGCTTCACGGTTTCCCCCGCGTCGAAAACGCCGGCTTCGAACAGGCGAATGGATTGATAGACGTTATCGTCTACCACCGAACCGATCAGCAGATCAGACGCGGACGCCGGCGCGAAGCTCCGGCATTTCCACGCGAACCGTGCTTCCGTGATACAAGATCATGACCATCCCTCCTGTGCGCATACCCGAATTATCATTTTTAGCTTACCATACGCGAAGAAAATATGCAAGTCGCAGCACGCAGGTTTGATTTACAGGAAAGCAGAGCTTCGCCACCCCAGTCCAGCTCCTGCGCAAGATAGCCACATCGGTTTCCCTTTGCCGGACGTCCGTGCTTTTTCGGATGTCCGGCGCTTTTTCTTTCTGCGCTCAAAACATGGAAACTGCACTCTCGCAGCAGAGCCGATTCGACGGCTTCTGCTGCTTTTTTGTGCGCCGAGAAAAAATATTTGAATTTTTGAAAATTTTTTTCGTACAAACGCCTTAAAAATTGTGCAACTAAAGGTGAGAGGGTTTTTAGACCAAAGCCCGTGAACCTTTTCAAACACTGCTTGCAGTCATATCCGATTCAACAGTACATCAGTTGGTAGAACCCGACGAGGGAAAGCGATTTGGCGGATGCGCGAAGACCACCTGTGCGGGAGCGATGCTCCTGCATAAAGACGGCCCAATAAGGTGACGAGCGGCCCCATCCAGCCGGAAGCAGCTTTGGCAAGCTGCCTTGCGAAGACCCTGCCAACCTATAATGGTACACCTGTCCAGCCACAACGGAACGTAATGGGGGCAGCTCGGAGAGATCCTCGGAGGGGTGCAAGACCCGTGGAGCGGCAGCCAGCCGCCGCTGTTTGAAATCGCCCATTGGCTTGGGAAGTAGCGACGAATAAAGCCAGAAGCACAAATGTCAGAAACCGCGGGAACCGTATCCCGCCATGGAATACGGTTCCCGCTTTGTGCATAGGAGAAATGCAATGAATCCAAACATTGATTTTTTAGGCATCTGCCAGCTTTTGAAGGCGCTCCAAACGGTGGGCTTTTCTGAAAATGAAATCAAAAAGATCGCACGTCGGATCGCTGTCGAGCTTGGTGCAAATTTCACACTTTACGCTTGATTTTTCTCCGTTTTGGTCATAGCTATTATACCCTTGGTGTGGTAGTGTGTGTTGCTGCAGGGAGGTGAAAATGTGGCGAAAAAGCAAACCGACGGAAACCTTGCGCTGGAACAGCAGCGCATCATTGTAATCCCAGCGCACGACGAGATCGTCGCACGAAAACTGCGCGTCGCGGCTTATGCCCGCGTCAGTTCTTCCAGTGAGGATCAACTTAATTCCTACCGCGTACAGAATCAATACTATTCTGAACTCATCTCTGGCAATCCGGATTGGGAAATGGTTGACATTTACGCAGACGAGGGCATCACCGGCACGTCGGTTGAAAAGCGCGAGGATTTCCAGCGCATGATGCGAGACTGCCGAAAAGGAAAGATCGACCGAATTCTGGTCAAGAGCATCTCCAGGTTCGCCCGAAATACGAAAGACTGTCTTGCGGCTGTCCGGGAACTTAAGGAACTTGGTGTCAGCGTTCAGTTCGAGGAACAAGGCATTGATACCACCAGAGTGTCTAGTGAGATGGTCACGGCAATCATGGCGTCGCTGGCCCAGAAAGGCAGCGAGTCAATTTCAGGAAACGTGCAGTGGGGTTACCAAAAGCGCATACAGGGCAACAAGTTCAATACTTGCAAAGCACCATTTGGTTTTAGACTTCGAAATGGGCAACTGATCGTTGAGGAAAATGAGGCTGCAGTTGTTCGGCAGATTTTCGATATGTTTCTGCACGGAAACAGCAGAGAAGAGATTGCAAGCGCACTGCGCATGGCAAATGCGCCAACAAGAAAAGACGTAGAGGTGTGGGCAGGTTCAACGGTGTATCATATTTTGCGGAACGAACGATATGCGGGCAATGCACTTCTTGGGAAGTTCTATACAACAGATACATTTCCGCACAGGAAAATGCAGAACCGAGGGGAACGCGAGCAGCGGTTCGTTTATGACACCAATCCGGCAATTGTTACGCCCGATGTATTTGAACGCACACAGGCACTCCTAAAACGGCGCGACACAAAAGCAACCGCATCAAGCAAAGAACGTACATATGAGAAACTGCTGCAATGTCCCAGATGCGGATGCTCCCTAAAGCGGAAAATATCCAGCGGAAAGGAATACTGGGTCTGCCAAAAGCACTTTGAAGACAGTCAAACGTGCGATTTGCAGCCAGTTCCGACAGGTGAAATTGAGCAGGCGTTCTGCCGTCTGTACTATAAACTCAAACACCACGGCAACCCCATCTTCACGCAGATGCTCTCAAACCTCCAGAAGATTCGCTGCAACCGGATGCTCTGGAGCGAGGATGTCATCTCTCTCAATAAGAAAATATCTGACACACTCAGTCAGGTTCAATTTCTGACCCAGCTTCAACAGGCGGGCGGCGTTGACCCTGATACTTTTATATCCTCCAATAACAAGCTCAGCGAACAGCTTCGCAGGCTGAAGCAGGAAAAGGCAAGGCTTCTCGACACTGACAGCGACGATCTGGCAGATCGCACCCGCGATCTCATGGATGCGCTGGAGGATGGGCCGGATTTCCTCGACAGCTTTGATGCGGAGCTGTTCGATGCGCTTGT